>Ga0182021_10000004_pt1 | contig 227528 bp, 177 predicted proteins | sample 612E3MmetaG_FD_120493 | JGI IMG/M metagenome (GOLD analysis project Ga0182021, IMG submission 120493) | Permafrost microbial communities from Stordalen Mire, Sweden - 612E3M metaG (Illumina Assembly) | ecosystem: Environmental > Terrestrial > Soil > Wetlands > Permafrost | place: Sweden... | reverse complement strand
CGCGGACCGACGACGGAACGACAGACCCGGCGGCGCCTGAGGGCTGATCGCCGCGCACGAGCTCCAGCCAGCAGCTTTTCGCCTCGCACACCTGCAGGGTCATCGCCGTGACCGTATCCACCAGCTCGTTGAAGTCGAACACCTGCGTGATCAGACGTCCCAGGTTGTGGAGCGAGGTCACTTCGGAGCGTTTCCGGTCAAATGCCTCGGCCGTCGGCAGGTGAAACAGCGTGCTGACGAATGCCATGCCGGCATAGATATTGCCGAAGATGGCCGTCAGCGTGGCGACTTCCGTCAGGGGATACGAATAGTACAGCAATGCTTCCCGGAGAGACCCTTCACGGGCGAGCATGACGTTGAGCGCGGTGTAGGCAAAGAACAGGAGCAGGCTGTACACAAGGGTGTACACCTTTTCGCGCTTCGTGAGGTAGACGATCCACGGAAGCCGGAACGCGTTGATGATTGCCAGGATGACCGCAATGATGAAGAAGATCGTGGTAGCGGCCGAATCCTGGAGCGGCCGCAGCATCAGCACGGAAGCCCCCGTTGCAGCGATGGCGACACCGAGCAGGAGGAAGTTCCGCTGGGTCCCCTTGCGGCGCTGAAAGAGGACCAGGTCGCGCAAAAGGCGTATGGCCAGGACGGAGAAGAGGCCCAGCATGACGCTGCTGACCGAAGCGAGGAACAGCGTCGGATAATCGAGAGGAAGCAGCGAGAAGTTCTTCCGGTCGAATCCCGCCACCGACGTCAGGCCGAACCCGATGCTGGCGATGAGAACTCCGTACGTCACGATCAGGAGCACGCCGAGGCGTCTGACCGGAGCATGCTCGCGCCGTCCCATCGCCGTCGAAAACGCAAGGTACAACAGGAGGAAAGCCCCGATAACCGAGAGCTCGCGCAGAAGGCTGACCCCGCCGGTCTCCAGCACCACGTTCTTGCTGATCACGTCGATCGTGAACTTGATCAGCAGCAACAGGAACGCACCACCGATATAGAAGAACCGACGCAGCTTGATCACGGCGATACGGGGTTAGTGTTGGTGCGGACAGGCCTCCCGGTCCGGCAACGCAAGCGGGCGCAGGGAGGAAAGGTGCTCACATCCCGGCCGGGCGAAGAAGACCGATGGATCGCAACGGCGGCCGCCCGGAGCCGGTTTCCCGGCCGTGGCGGCACAACTCCCCCTGGAAATCTTACAGCGAGAGTAGCCGCCGGCCAGCGAGTGCTGTTCCCGGGCTTCCGCATCCCCGCCGGAAGAGAGAACGGCTACTGAGAGAGGGCTGCAATCCCCCTGTCGGCGTCCCGTCCGAAGACCGTGGCCGGATACGTCTTCTTGAGCTTCTTCAGGAGGTCGAGCGCCTTCTCCTTCTCGCCGGCCCCGGCGTAGTTGCGTGCCGCATTGCTCAGGTTCTCGGCCGCGTTCACGTCCTTGCTGTTGACATCGGCGGCCTTCTCGAAATTCTCGGCTGCCTCCCTGGGCATCCCCTTGGCCTCATAGACGCAAGCAATGCCGGAGCGCCGCGAGATCTCAAGGGTCTCGTCCGGGGGGCTGAAGCGCTTGAACTGGTCGAGCGCTTCATCATATTTCCCCAGCTGGTAGTATGCATTCGCGAGATAGAACCGCGCGATATCTCCCGCGTCGGAGCTGCCGTAGTCGTCAACGATCGACTTCAGCCCCTTGATGTTGCGCTCGGGGACGCCGTCGATCGCGATCTGATACTGTCCGTTGTCATAGAACTGATAGATGCTTCCCAGGTCGGTCGAGGCGCTGACGTTGTTTTCCGCCCGGTTCTTGCCGTAGATGATCAGGGCGATCACCACGACGGCAAAAGCAGTCACACCGATGCTGATGGCGCGCTTGTGTTCCTCATAATACGTGGTGGCTTTCACATACGAAGTCACCAGCGCATCTTCCTTGAGCTCTTTTTTTGTTATTTTCTTCTTCGGTGTAAGCATGGAGGGGGCAGCTCCTCTGGGCGTGGGAAGGCTCTTGTCGTTTCGTGCGCCCGTCGGGAGTCGAACCCGAAACCTTTGGCTCCGGAGGCCAACGCTCTATCCAATTGAGCTACGGACGCATCGCGTCTGAAACCGTCAGACACTGTAAGATACGAAAATCCGTCGCCATCCACAAGACGACGAGGGACCGAGTTTTGACGTTTCGCAGGGGTTTGGGGGAAGAGATGCCGGACCAGGCCCGGGAGGATGGAGGGGCCGGCCCCGGGAGCTTACGGCGATCTTCTCCGTAGGATCCACTGTCCCGTCCCCACCACGAGGAGGATCAGGACCATCAGGAAAACACAATACGCCGCGGCCGACCCGAAGTTGTATGCCCGTAGCTGCGCGAGAATTTCGACGGCTATGGGGCGAGAGGCATAGGTGTAGAGAAGCACTGAAGAAACGAACTCTCCGAGCAGGGTGATCAGTGTGAGCACCCCGCCGGCAACCAGTCCCGGCAGGATGAGCGGGATGATGATCCGCCGGAAGCGCATCCAAGGTCCCGCGCCGAATGAAGAGGCCGCCTCCAGGATGCCGTCGTCCAGCTGTTCGAGCGCCGCGGCCGTTGAGCGCATCATGAGCGGATAGGTGCGGAGGACATACGCCAGCGGAAGAATCCAGAACGTCCCCACCAGCACCCGGAACCCGGAGAAGGGCGTCGGGTGGTTGAAGGCGAGGATGAGGGCGATGGCGAGCACAGTTCCCGGGATGGCATACGGCAGCGTGAACACGACGTCCCAGAGGATACGGCCCTTCCGGAGAGTGCCCTTTGTCACCAGCAGTGCCCCTGCCACCCCCACCAGGAGCACCACTGCCAGCGCGATCAGCCCCATCAGGCTGCTATTGAGAACCGGTTCAAAGATTTGACGCTCGCCCAGCAAGCGGGTATAGTTTTCCAGCGTGTACGCAGACGGGAAGAGCTGCCACGTCCATGAGCCTTCCCGCGCGAACGACACGATCACGATGACCACGAGCGGCAGGGCCTCGAGTGTGATCAGGAGGGCGCTCAGGCCGATGAGGATCGCGCGCACCGCGGGGTGCACCCTGAGGATGCCGGCCCGCCCCGTTCCCTTCGTCCGTCGCAGCGTAATCCTTGCTCCCGACACAAGCTGGAGCGTCACAAAGAAGACGAGGGAAACCACCGTGAGGAGCAGCGACAGCGCGGCGGCGAGCGGGAGGTCGCCGTTGAGCTTGGTCGTGAAAATCTGGAGGGTAATGAACCTGTGGCCCCCGGCGAACAGGAGCGGAGCGGAAAACGAGGCCATGCTGGCCATGAACGTAAGGATGGACGCTCCGAGAAGTGCAGGGCGCAGTCCGGGAAGGATGACCAGCCGGAGAATCCGGGAGGGGGAGGCACCGAGTCCCGCAGCGGCATCGACGAGGGAGCCGTCTGTCTGCCGTAGCGCCGCGGAGACGAAGAGGAAAAAATACGTATTGAACGAGTAGACGTGGACGGCTACGATGGCGGGGATTCCATCGAGGGCGACGCGGGAGGAGGGGATCCCGGTGCCTGCCTGGAGGAGACGGGGAAGGATCCCGCTTTCGCCGAAGACAAACAGGAACGCGATCACACCCACAAGCGGCGGAAGGGCCACAGGAACGACTGCAAGGAGCGAAACCAGACGACGGAAGGGAAAGTTCAACTGGGTCACGCAGAACGCGAGCGCACCTCCCACCAGGCCGCCGAGCACGACGGAAAGCACCGAGACGTAGACCGAGTTCACAGCCGCCTCGAGGTTCCCTGAGCTGTCCCCGCGCAAGATATCCGCATAGTGGCTGAGGGAGAATCCGTCCTCGCTCCGCAGGCTTTCCACCGTCATCACACCCACCGGATAGAGGACGTACCCTGCGTAAAAGATCAGGAGGAGAACGAGAGGGATCCAGGAGCCCCAGCGGTGCGCTCTCATGTCATGCCTTCGCGAAAAGGGCGCATCGGGACCAGTCCAGCTCAATCCCGACGTTGCGGCCCGGGGTCCATTCCCTCGTCGCATCCGAGCTTACCGCGGCCGCGTGGAGGCGAAGGCCTCCCACAGCAACGACGGCGGTCGTGGTGAAGCCGAGGTATTCCCTGTCCTCCACTGTTCCGCCGCAGACGCCCTTGTCTCCGCCCGGATGCAGCCACACGGCCTCGGGCTTGATGACCAGGAAGGCGGGCCCGGGCATTCCACCCAGCCCATCGGGCAAGGGGAGGGCAAGGGTGCCCGTCCGGAAGACGCGCCCTCCTTCATCAACCGCACCTTCCAGGATGCTTCCTCCGCCGAGGAACTGGGCGACGAAAAGCGATGCTGGCGCTGCGTACATGGCTTCGGGGGTCCCCACCTGTTCGAGTCTCCCCGTCCTCATGACGCCGATCCGGTCTGAGAGGCTCATCGCCTCGGCCTGGTCGTGTGTCACGTAGACCGTCGTGATGCGGGTGGAGCGCTGGAGCCTGCGGATCTCCTCGCGCGTCCGGAGCCTGAGCGCCGCGTCCAGATTGCTGAGAGGCTCATCGAACAGGAGAATTGCCGGCTCGATCACCAGCGCCCGTGCGACAGCAACGCGCTGCTGTTCGCCGCCGCTGAGGTGGGGCACTGGAGTGAGAATCCTGCTCCGGAGCCCGACGGCCTCAAGGATGCTCTCCACGCGTTTCCGGATCTCGGCGGCTTTCATTCTGCGCGTGCGGAGCCCGAAGGCGACGTTGTCGAACACCGACATGTGGGGGAAGAGTGCATAGTTCTGGAAGACCATGCCGATCCCCCGGTCCTGGGCTGAAAAGCCGGTGATGTCGCGGCCGTCCAGGAACACCTTCCCCGCCGTGGGGGATTCAAATCCGGCGATCAGGCGCAGCAGGGTAGTCTTTCCGCACCCGCTCGGCCCCAGAATGGAAAAGAACTCGCCCGACCGGATTTCGAGAGAGATTCCGTCGAGCGCGGCGATCGCTCCGTATGCCATCGCGAGTCCGTCAAGCCGCAGGGAGGCCATGGGATGTCACCGTGCTCCGGTGTTGGAGATCCCCGAGCCCTTCACATGGTCGTCCCAATACTGCATCCATGACCGCTCGTTCGCCTGCAGTCTGCGCCAATCGACATTCATCGCCTTCCACTTGCGGGCCGTCATCCAGGCAGGGAGACTGGAGCCCGGGAGATCGGTTCGCGTGGGGATCCGGTAAAAATCATTGGCTTCCTGGATCATGCTCTGTTTCGAGGTCACGAACTCATAAAAGGCTTTTGCCTGAGCCGCATGAAGTGAGCCTTTGACGATCGCTATCCCTTCGGTGATCACCGGGGTGCCGCTCGCAGGAACGACATAGCTGAACGGCTGATAGCTCTTGTTGGCCTGCATCTCCACATCGGGCATGTTCCAGACCGACAGCGGCGCCTCTTCCCGGGCAATCCGGAGGTAGAGCTGCGTAGGATCGGCAACATACGTTTTGGTGTTTGCATCGAGCCGCTGGAGCCAGCGGAAACCCGCCAAGGAGTCTCCCGTCGCTGCATTCGCGCGCTCGATCATGGCGCAAAAGATGATCCGCATCGTGCCGGAGGCGAGGGGATACCGGATCAGAATGCGTCCCCGCCACTGCGGCGCAAGCAGGTCATCCCAATCCTTCGGCGCATCATCCCCGGTGACCATGCGGTTGTTGTACATGATCACTTCCGGCGTCAGAAAGGTGCCGTACCAGAAGCCGTCCTTGCTTTTCTCCCCCTGGGGAACCGAAGCGTCCCACGACGGGATGTACCGTTCCAGGAGTCCCTCGGAGGCCGCTCGCTCGAAGGATGTCATGGGCCCCCCCCACCAGAGGTCTGCCTGGGGGTTGTCGCGCTCGGTCCGGAGCCGGTCGTAGACATCCTGGGAGCCCATATCGAGCCACTGGACGTCCACATCGGGATGGGAGGCTTCGAATTGCTGCTCAAACTCGGCGAGCATCTCCTTACCATGGGGGGAGTAGAGGATCAGAGGCGTCTTGGCTGGAGGCCTCGAGCACCCTGCGGCGAGAGCCGCACTCAGGGCGAGCATGATCATACGTCTCATGGCCTAGTTCCTTCCTGGAGAATACGAGATCATATTCGCAAAACACCGGAACGCGCCGGGATGTTCTTCCTTCAATTGCCGGTACCAGACATAGGATGTGTAGATGTAGGCCCCTGTGCCAACCTGTGCGACCAGCAATCCGGTCGTGAGAGGTTCCTCATCGGGATCGGCGCACGCGAGAAGCCGCTGATACTGCGGGGGGACGTCTCCCGGAAAATACAGCCCCCGCTCCTGCTTCCATCCCTGCCAGTCCCCCGGTCCGATCGCGTTCGGCGAGGTGAGGATGGGATGCCCGGGCAGGAGAATGCTGACCGGCGCCTCTTCCACGGTGACCCTCCTCCGCGTGATGGCGAAGGGGTACGGGGCGTACTCAGGCTTCCACTCCTGGTCACGCTGGTACATGACCAGCAGCGTCCCCCCCCTGCCAGCGAATTCCAGGAGACGATGGTTGGAAGCCAGAAGCGCCGGCCGGGCGAGGTAGGCGCGGATGTCGACGACGATGGCCGAGTATTCGGAGAGACTCCCCTGCGTGATGACGCTGTCATCGAGCATGGTGAAGGGAACGCCGAGCTGGCGCGCCGCCGCTTCCAGCGTGTTGTCGTAGCTCTCGATGATGCCGAGCCTGACCCCCGGCTTCACGTTCACATCGAAGACCTTCACCCTCACCGCGGCCGCACTTGCGGAGGTTCGGACATGGAACAGGTATTCGCCTGGTTCGACGTCCTTTGGCGGAGTTACAGTCAGCGCGCCCGTGTCCCTTCCGCCCTGCCGGGGAATCGCGAAGCGGCCCGCCGGATGGTTCCATGGACCATCGACAGTCACCGTTCCCTCCATCGGTTGCGGCTGCCAGCTCCTCACCGTATACCGGATCACCACCGGGTCGTGTGTGCGCCCCCGGATGAAGGCCATTTCGGAGGGGGAAGCCTCGATGGTCTGGCGCGGGGCGACGTCGAACTTCACCGGCGCCGAGAACGAGAGGAGGTTTCCGTCGACGGTGCAGGTCACAGACGCTTCGATGTCCTGGTGACGTTCCAGCGACCGGTACTGCATCTCGACCGCAGGCAGCGTGGGGAGGGCATCGTTGCCGATGGCGAGCGTGAACGGCCAGCTTCCGCCGGAAGGCCGCGGGGCGCTGCCCTGTTCGCTCACCGACCAGTGCGCAGGGAGAGAAAAGCTCCAGTGCGGGGCGCCGATCCGGCACTCAGATGAGCTCACTTCGGCTGCGCATCTGACACGCTCGCCAGGGACGATGATGGTGTCGGAAAGGCGGGCGGTCACCCGGATGCCGCATGTCAGCATGACCGCGCGGTGAACCGCTTCGCGCCAATGGTTCACGATTCTCGCACCGAGGGGCGGGAGCGGGCAGCACGAAGCAAGGGAGTCGGCTTTCCGATCCAGAGATGACGCAACGGCAATCAGCGAATCCCGGCGGGTCCCAGAGTGAAGTTGTTCCGCCAGCGCGCGGAGGGGGAGGACCGGAGTGAGGGCCGGGTCGCGCCAGAAATCGATCCCCGAGAGGAAACTCGTTGTGTCCGCCTCGTACAGGCTGTACGACCTCATCAGCCGGTAGAGGCTCTTGCCGCGTGTGAACGCCCGGAGGTTGGCGCGTTCCATGCCCTGGGTCCTGTGCTTGCGAAGCGCCTCCGAGGCGATGTCGAGGTAGCCTGCTCCCCGCAGGGAATCCGTTTCGTCGATGGGGTTGCTCACGTCCGGGGTCCCCCCGGCACGGCCGAAGGCGCGGAAGAAAAGCTTCCGAGGCTGCCAGAGCGAGAGACCGGGGTCGCGCAGCTGCTCGGGAAACATCGTGGAATCCGCCGCCGCGTCGAAAGCGGCGATCGCCGTTATGGCGACTGCCTGATGCTGCCCGTGGCCATCAATGGTGTTGTGATTGGTGAACAGGACGTCGGGTTTGTAGCGGCGAATGGCATAGACGAGGCGCCGGAGGACCTCCATCTGTCCCCCCCAGATACGGAGCGCCTCGGAGCCCGTCTTGGAAAAGCCAAAGTCCTTGAAATTGAGGAAGACCACGTTGGTCCCCAGGATGGACCCCGCCTCGCGCGTCTCACCGGACCGGATGACGCCGAGTTCCTCGTAGAGCTCCGGCCCTTTTTCATTCTGTCCTCCTTCGCCTCTCGTAAAGAGGACCGAGTAGGTGGTGACGCCGTACTTCATCCGGTACAATGCGAGCGTCGCGCCGTCTTCGTCGTCGGGATGGGCAGAAAGGTCCATCACCACTGCAGTGCTCCCGAGATCCAGGAACGCCTGCTCCCGGTCTATGCGTGGATTCTCCGCTGCGGCAAGCAGGACTGGGAGGAAGAAGAAGGCGGCAAGCAGCGGGCGCATAGACATGGTTCAGGACGTGATGGTGGGAATGACTGACCGCAGCCGCGCCAGGGAAACCGCCCCCTCCCGTACGAGCCGGGGGGGCGCGACTCCCACGTCAACCACGGTGGATGGCCTGCTCGGCGGCAGGGCGCCCCCATCAAGATAGAGATCCACCCGGGGGGCGAGCATGGCCTCGATTCCGTCGATGTCAGCGGGCGTGGGCTCTCCGGTCCGGTTGGCGCTGGTGGAGGTGATCGGGAAGCCGAACAGGGAAGCGAGCTTGAGGCAGAGGTCGCTCGACGGAACGCGCACGCCCACCCGTCCGGTTCCCATCGTCAGATGGCGGGAGGCGGCAGTTCCCGCTGCAAACAGCAGAGTGAGCGGACCGGGCCAGAACGCCCTTGCCAGGAGACCGGCCTCCTCCGTCACTGCGGAAATCAGAGGGAGAGCCGCGTCAAGCGAAGCCGCCACCAGGAGAACGGGTTTTGGATCAACGCGGCGTTTTGCCTTTTGCAGGCGCATCAGGGCATCGTCGCTTCGCGGGTCCGCGCCAATGCCGTAGAGCGTCTCGGTCGGATAGACGATAATCCCTCCCGCGTCCAGGACTTCAACCGCCCGGGCAAGCGCCGATGGGTCGGGATGCGCAAGCTGGATCGTCAGCCTTTCCGCCATCTGTCCGTGGCTCCGTTCAGCCTGGCACATCGTCAATCGCAGCAAGCACTCGTTCAGGGGTGATCAGATTCATGCAAACGAAGGTGCCGATGGGACACCGGACCCCGCCATGGATGCTGCACGGCCGGCACCGGAGACCCGGCGTTTCCACAACGGCGTCACGGGGTCCGGCAGGCGCAAAACCGAACGCAGGAACGGTCGGCCCGAAAATAGCAACGACCGGGGTCCGCACCGCGACGGCAAGGTGCTGCGGCGCCGTGTCATTCGTGACCAGGACCCTGCAGCGCCTGATGAGAGCGGCAGACTGGAGCAAAGAGAGCACGCCCGCCGCGCTTGGAACTCCCGCGGCTGCCGCAATCGATTCGCACAGCGGTACATCGGCCCTTCCCCCCACCAAAACGACCGCTTTCTGCCGTTCGCGCAGGAGCCTGCAGAGCCTCTCATAGCTCCCGGCGGGCCATCTCTTCGTATTCCATACGGATCCGGGCGCCACGGCGACCGGGCGGACACCGCCGGAAATTCCCGCGCGTGCCATCCATTGTAGAACAACAGATTCGTCGCCTGCGTTCGGGTAGACGGAGGGCAGGATGCTCACCTCCGGCCTGGCACGAAGGGGAATCAGGAGGTCCAGGTCTCTGTCGATTTCATGCGCATCGCCGCGATACGGCACGCGTTCGGTGAAGAGCATGCGCCCGGCACTGCTGGAAAATCCGATTCGCTGCGGGATCCCCGCAAGGAAGGGAATCAGCGCGCTGCGGAGCGAGCGATGCGGAACGAGGGCCAGATCGAATCCCTCGGATCGCACACGCCCTTCAATGCGCCGAAGCCCCGCGAGCCCTCGGTCGGCATGGCGCTTGTCATAGCGCAGGATGCGGTGGATGTCCGGGTGGTTCTCCAGGACGGGTGCGGATGCCGGCACGGCCATGACCGTCAGTTCCGCGCCGGGGAACGCCCGGCGTACGGCCTCGACCAAAGAAAGGACAAGGATGACGTCGCCGATAAACGCCGTCTGGATGAGGAGAACCCGCCTGGGGATCATGAGCCGCTTCTCTGGTGAGCCGCACCCTGTTGCGCAAGCCGGGCTTCATAGTAGGCGCTGTGTTTCCAGCGCTTGTGCATCCACAGCCAGTGGTCCGGATAGCTGCGGATGTACCGCTCCAGGACTGCCGTGTGGCGCCGGGTCAGTTCCAGGACATGCTCTTCGGTGAAGGCAGTGATATCGGCATAGTCCACCTCCTCGCACACAATCTCACTCCGCCCGTCGGGTCCCCGGAGCATGAAATACATGACGATGGGGGAACCGCTCCTCAACGCGAACGCCGCGGCGCCGCGGTGGGTCGCAGCCCAATGTCCGAAGAACGGGATGAACAGGGATTCTCTGGAGCCGCTCTGATCGCCAAGGAGGAGCACAATCCTTTTTTCCTTCAACCCGCGGAGGACTTCCCTGACCGCGTGGGCCATCGGCACCGTGGAGAAGGTGAAGCGCCGCCGCTGACTGTCCACCACACGGTTTATTCTCCCGTTGCGCTGCTGCTGCACGATGGCTATCACGGGCAAGCCCAGGGAGAGCTTCGTCGCAGGCAGTATGAATTCCCAGCTCCCGAAATGGGCTGAGAGCAAGATCAACCCCTTCCCGCGGGCAAAGGCCTCCTGCAACACCTCCGGGTTAGTCCACCGGACCATGTCGAGCACTTCGGCATCTGAGGAAGTGCCGATCCGGAGGAATTGGGAGATTGCCTGACCGTAATTGCGGAAGGCACCGAGGGCGATGGCGCGCCTTTCCCTGATCGACTTCAAGGGGAAGGCAAGCGCGAGGTTGTCGAGCGTCACCCGCTTCCGCACGGACGTACACCGGAACACGAGACCTCCCAGGAAGGCCCCAACCCTGCCGGCACCGCGGAGGGAGAGGATCCGCACACAGGCGCGGGAGAACATGAAAAAGACGTATTCGATCCAGGTCTTCATGGCCGAACGATCGATGGTCCGGGGACCCCGCCGCCCTTCACCAACACGAAACCCCGTCCCGCATCAGGGGGAACGGGGTTCGTTCCTGCAGGTGACGGCTGCGGTCACTGCGGAGAGACATAGCGCTGCCAGTTCTCGTCATGCAGTTCGTTCCGGTGGGTGGAATGGACGAGTTCGTAGTCACCGGTTGCATTGCGCTGGACAAAGACGAAAATCACCCCACCCTGAATGCTGTTATAGGACCAGATCTCATAGGGACGCCTGTCCGATTCGCTAGGATGGCGCTCTATATCATCGGGCCGCCCGTACGTGATGTACACCCGCCCCCGGTCCGACCGGTATCCCTTCCTCCCCATCGTTGCGAAGTTCTGATTTGAGTATTGGACCCGCGCCATGTATTCGTCGCGGAGTCCCGTAGAGCGTTTTCGCCAGAAGGCGCTCATGAATTTCCTCTTGGCCTCCGCGCCGCTGAGCTTTCCGAACTGCGCGCGCTCCTCGTCGTTGGTCTCGTACCTCACCTGCCGGAACTCCTCATCCAGATCCGTTTCGTCCATCGATGCATAAATCGCAAGCGGGGGAGATGAACTCCCCGCCAGGAGAGCGGAGTCGACTCCCAGACTGGTGTTCAGGACGTAGAATTTGCGGCTGGAGGATGTCAGGGTCTTCTTCGACGAATCGAGCACCGAAAGAACCATCTGGTACGTCCCGCTGTGCATGGCTTGCAGCGGGAACTGGTCGATAAGGACGGTGGATTCCGCGATCCGCCTCCTGGGCCGCTCGCGGGTCAGGATCTCTCGGCCTATCGCATCATAGATTGCCGCTTTCACGACATACGAGCCGGTGTCCTTCCCTGCAAGCAGGTTGTAGGCTTCCGCATAGTAGAAGCATGGCTGCTGTTCGCTGTACACCCCTCCGATATTCGGGATCACTTCCAGGGTGTTCTTGTAGAACGACGTATGGTTTTGCGATTGACGGATCAAGGAGGCGAACTCGAGATCGCTGAGCATCGTCTTTCCCGTCACGACGGGGCGTATCGGAAGACGCAACTGGAGGCTGTCCCGCCTGGCCGTGTTAAAGCGGTCGCGAGCCATGATCTTCAGGATATAATCTCCCCTGCGGATTACGACGGGGAATGCCCCGACGAGGTTCATGCCGCGCGACAGGGTGGCCGTGTCGGTGATCGTGCTGGGGACCATCCAGCGGTCCATGAAAACCACCGAATCACTCCCGTACAACTGCACGGTGAGATGGATGCCCGCAGAGTACCCGGCGGAGTCCTGCCGGTAGGAAAGCGCGGCCTGGGATACCGCATAGTAGAGTTCGAGGTTCACGGTCGAATCATCGGGCCCTCTGAACCGGGCGAGATCCGCCTGGATCCTGAACGGCATCCGGGGGTTGATCGCCTGTGCGGAGGCCGTCACGGCTAGCAGAACGGCCAGGCACCAGATCTGAACTACGGTTTTCATGGAGATTATCCTTGGCTGCCCGGCCGGTTACTCTCCGAGCACTTTCACGATGACGCGTTTTCGCCGCCGTCCGTCGAACTCGGCATAATAGATCTGCTGCCACGGCCCGAAATCCAGCGTGCCGTTGGTAACCGGAACGATCACTTCGTGATGGACGAGCAGGCTCTTCAGGTGGGCATCACCGTTGGTTTCACCTGTGCGGTGATGGCGGTACTCTTTCTTGAACGGCGCGAGCGTTTCGAGCCACTCGTCGATGTCCTGGATCAGTCCGTCTTCCGCATCATTCACGTAGACGCCGGCGGTGATATGCATTGCGGAAACCAGCACCATCCCTTCGGCGATGCCGCTGCGGGTCACCAGATCCTGGACCTGCTGCGTGATGTTGATGTACTCCCGTTTGGTCCTGGTCTGGAACCAGAGGTATTCGGTGGCCGATTTCATGCCTCACCCATGACGATCCGTATCGCCCTGGCAATCTCCTCGATATGAAAGGGTTTCGCGATAAACAGGTCTGCCCCAGAGCGGAGGGCGATCTGCCTGACGTTACCGCCGCTGAGGCCGCTCAGGCCGATGATCTTCACCGTGGGTTTCCGGTGCCTGACTGCCGTCATCAGATCGGCCCCTCCCACCTCGGGGAGGCCCAGATCGGTAAGGACGACGGCGATGTCCGCCTCATGTGCCCGGAACACCTCAAGCGCCTCCGCCCCGTTCCGGGCACAAAAAACGGAGTAGTGTTCGCCTTCGAGAAACGAGGCAACAAGCGTGAGCAGTTGTTCCTCATCCTCTACCACGAGGACACCCCTTACCGGCTCGGGCTGCATGAGGCCTGCGATCATGGCTGGTGGAATGAGAATTGGAGGGCAGACTCAAGATAGCGATTCGAAGCGTGAACTGCAACTATGCCGGGAGGATCGATCGTCCGGTATGGATCTTTCCATCCCGAATTCCGTATATTCCTTGAAGAGGAACTCATGGCACATCTCGACCTCATTCTCTTCCTGGTCTTCAGCCTCGTCTGCGCGCTCGGAATCACGGGGACCGTCCTCTGTTTTCGCCGGGCGCTCGCGGTTGCCAATGCCAAAGACGGAGACGTGAAGATGTTCTTCTGGGCATTCGGGGCCATGATCTGCCTGATCATGGCCGGCATGAGCGCCGCATATTTCCTTCTCCCCATCCTCTTCCATTTCTGAACCATCGTGCCGATGTCCCGGCAAGCCGCCCTTCTCTGTGCCCTCCTGGTGTTCGTCGTCTCCGCGCCGGCACAGGACCTCCTCGATTCTCTCGGCATCACCGTGCGCGGGGCCTCGCGGTCCTTTGCCTTTACGAACAAGGAGTCTGCGTTCCTGTACGGGGAGACCAACAGCGCCCCCACGAACAGCTGGCAGGGGTTCAACGTTTTTGGCCGGGAGTTCCTGGATGACTACGATCTTGTCGTCGACGGGCGGACGCTTGACCGGCGCAGTGCCGTCGTCACGGTGTATCCGGACTTCCTACGCAGGGTCTATCCTGAGGGCTTCGTCGAAGAGGTGCGCCCCGTCGACAGCCTGGCCCTCTTCGCCGTGCACCTGACCTCGCCCGGGAGGCCGGTGCCGGCGGCGTTCGTCCCCTGGTTCTCAGACGGCCGCGACCCGTCGGACTTCATCCTCTCCTGGCCTGGCGGCCCAGGCGGGGCGATCCTCGTTGCGCGGTCGCGCCATCGGGTGCGCACGCCTGCCGAGGACTATCCCGCCTGGCTTGCCATGCAGACCCGGGGCGGATCACCGGTTCAGGAGCCCCGCCGCCGGAGGGGCGGGTTCTCTCCCGTCATCCTCCGCGATTCGGCCTCTTCGCAGCATATCTTTGTCGTCGCCGTTGCCGACTCGGCGGAGGATGCCGGCGCCATGGCGGGGTCCTACCTGAGGTCGTTCACGCGTCTCCACCGGCAGCGACACGACCGTCTAGTGCGGCTGCTGTCATCATCGAGGGTTGTCACCGATGACCCCCGCTGGAATCGCGCGCTCGCATGGGCAAAGGTCTCGCTGGACGCCCTCATGATGAACCAGAAGGAAAAAGGAATCTTTGCTGGACTCCCATGGTTCGATAACTACTGGGGCCGCGACACGTTTATCTCGCTCCCGGGAGCGACCCTGGTTACCGGGCGCTGTGCTGAGGCCCGGCAGATTCTCCTCTCCTTCTCGGCGTTCCAGAACCTTGATTCGTTATCGGCCGACTGGGGCCGCATCCCCAACATCGTGACGACGACGGACAAGGCCTATAATACCGCCGACGGGACCCCTCGCTTCGTCGCCGTTGCACACCAGTACGTGGAGCGTTCAGGAGACACCTCATTCATCCGCTTGATCTATCCAGCGATCCGCCGCGCGGCTGAGGGCACGATCCGGTACCACACCGATTCACTCGGCTTCCTCGTCCATGGCGATGCGGAGACATGGATGGATGCCGTCGGACCCGACGGACCCTGGAGCCCCCGCGGCAACCGTGCGAATGACATCCAGGCACTCTGGGTGGCGCAACTTGACGCCTCGCTCTGGTTCGCCCGCCGGTGCGGCGACTCCTCCCGGATCACGGTGTGGAAGGAGCTCCGCGACCGCTGTGCCGCAAACTTCCTGAGGTACTTCGTGCGCCGGCCGGAGGGCGCGCTGTTCGACCGTCTGAGGGCCGATGGTTCGGGTGACAGCACTTTCCGGCCGAATCAGCTGTTCACCGGCTCCCTGCTCGGCGAAAGAACAAGGGAGGAGATGATCCGCGCAGTGACGAGCAGGCTGGCATACGAATACGGGGTGGCCTCGCTCTCACAGGACGACCCCAATTTTCATCCGTATCACCAGTACGAGCCCTACTACCCAAAGGATGCCGCGTACCACAACGGAACGGTATGGACGTGGCTGCAGGGCTCGCTGATCTCCGAGCTGTGCAGGATCGATCGTTCCCGTCTCGCCTACCGGATCACGAGGAATTCCATCCATCAGATACTCGATCGGGGGGCCGTGGGAACGCAATCGGAGCTCATCGACGCCATCCGGCGACCGGGAGAAAGCGAGCCCCGCCTCTCGGGGACATTCTCGCAGGCCTGGAACCTCGCGGAGTTTGTGAGGAATTTCTACGATGACTATCTCGGAGTCAGGGTCGACATGCTGCGGCATCAGCTCGTGCTTCGCCCGCATCTTCCTCTCCCTCTGGCGAGGGTGAACGCCCGCCTGAACCTCGGGGGCGGGGACGTATCGGTGGCGCTGGACCTCAGGCCAGGAGCAAAGAGCGTCACCGTTGCAATGGGAGACCTTCATGACAGCCTGTCGGCCACCCTTGAACTTCCGCTGAGCGGCGGCCGCCTGCTCCGGTCCGTGTTCATGCTCCTCCCCAGGTCGACAGTCATCCTGACGTTCAACGGCGACAGCGCGCGCGGAATCAGGAACGGCCTTCCACATCCGGTCTCATCATGGGTTCTTCCGGCGGTCCAAGAAGACTCACTTCCCGAGCCGATGGCACTGGCTTCACCCGTCCTCCGGCCGGGACTGAAGGCGTTGAGGGGCCCATCGTACCCGCTGCTTTCCCGCAGGGAGATCAAGGCGGACAACCCTCATGCCACGACGTTCGTCGATGTCACGGATCCGGAGGGCGACGACAGGGGCTACCAGTATCCCCGTAACTCAAGCTTTCTTCCCGGATCGTTTGATCTTACGCACTTCACCGTGCGCACCGACACCGCCAACTTTTACTTCACCCTCCGCTTCCGTGCCCTCTCAGATCCCGGCTGGCACCCGGAATACGGTTTTCAGCTGACGTTTCTCGCGATCTCCATCGATCAGGACGGGATACCAGGGAGCGGGACCCGGGAAATCCCGGCCAATGCTTCGTACATGCTGCCGCCGGGAGGAGGGTACGAGCGGCTCATCCTGGTGGGAGGCGGCGTACGCATTGAAGATGCCTCCCGCACCGTCCTTGCGGAGTACATCCCGGTCTCCGGCGATGAATCGAATCCCCTCGGTGATGCCCGATCCGCGACTGTCGCATTTGCAGTTCCGCGATCGTACCTTGGCGCGCCGACCGACCGCTGGACATTCACTGTCCTTGCGGGCGCCCAGGACGACCACGGGGGAGCGGGGCTGGGTGAATTCAGAACGGTCAACGCAGAACCGGGGGAATGGAACGGCGGAGGGAAGACGCACCCTGCTGACCCGAATGTCTACGATACGCTCGTCGCCCGGCCGGGTCATTGAAGAGGGGGGCATCCTTGCGCGGACGCCCATGGGCTGGATGGGAGACCCCAGGGAGGTTGCAGCGGCCGCGGCGTTTCTCTGCATGCCGGCCTCTTCCTCCATCACGGGACATTGACTGGTCATGGACTGTGGATTCCCCGGCCACGGGTACTCTCTCGTCTGAACAGAGCTGCTCACCCTCACCCCTGCCCCTCCCCTGACTCATCCCCGCTTCACCTCATCAACGTCCTGCACGAAGAATGTTGCGCCTGCCGCCGCGAACATTGACAGGCCACCCAGCACGATCGCATTCATCGGATTCCCGCCAAGGAGGTGCTTCATCAATGCTCCCAGGATGCCGGCCGCCGCGATCTGCGGGATCACGATGAAGAAATTGAAGATCCCCATGTAGACCCCCATCTTCTTCGGCGGGAGGGCGCCGGCAAGGATGGCGTAGGGCATGGACAGAATGCTCGCCCAGGCAATCCCGACACCGACCATGGAAAGAACGAGGAGTCCGGGATCCGAGATCAGCCACATCGAAGCGAGGCCGGCACCTCCGCAGACCAGGCTGACGATGTGCGCGGCTTTCCGGCTTGTCCTGGCCGCAAGCATGGGGATCAAGAATGCTGCTGCTGCCGCGAACCCGTTGTATACGGAAAAGAGGACCCCGACCCAGTCCGCCCCCTGATTGTACGCCGAGGTGGTGGGATCGGTGGTGTGGAAGTGATGGCTCGTCACGGCACCGGTCGTATAGATCCACATGCAGAAGAGTGCGAACCAGGAGAAGAACTGGACGACGGCCAGCTGTCCCATGGTTCTGGGCATCTCCCGGAGGCTGGCGAGGATCTCACGGGGGGCCGCCATGGGTCCCTTCCGGAGTGCCCGCTCCCGAGCGAACTCTTCCATATTCTCCGGAGGGTATTCCCTGGTGCGGAAGACCGTCCATCCCACCGCGCCCAGAAATGCAACCGCCCCGGCGTAGAAGGAGTAGATAACCGAGGGAGGGATTTCACCCCTCGGGGCGGTATTTGGAACGCCGGCCCAGTTGGTCAGCATGTACGGAAAGGCGGAAGCCACAATGGCGCCGATCCCGATGAAGAAGCTCTGGACGGCGAATCCCGTCGTCCTCTGCTCCGCGGGAAGGAGGTCGGCGACCAGCGCACGGAAGGGCTCCATGGAGATGTTGATGGATGCGTCCATCACCCAGAGCATCATCGCCGCGAACCAGAGCACCGGCGAGTTCGGCATGACGAGGAGGGCAAGCGACGCCAGGATTGCTCCCGAAAGAAAGTACGGGCGCCGGCGGCCCAGCCGTCCCCAGGTCCGGTCGCTCATGTAGCCGATGATCGGCTGGACAATGAGGCCGGTGGCGGGAGCCGCGACCCAGAGGATCGGGATCTCGTCAAGGCGGGCGCCGAGGGTTTCGAATATGCGGCTGACGTTGGCGTTTTGCAGGGCAAACCCGAACTGGATTCCAAGAAAGCCGAAACTCATGTTCCAGATCTGCCAGAAGGAGAGGCGGGGCTTGATCACAGTCAGTGTCCTCCCCCTGCAACGGGCTGCGCCAGCCGCCCGGCGTGGGGTTCCCGCACGAGCAGCCATCCGGCAGCGGAGAGGGCGAGGGCGACCCCGCTGATCACGAAGATGATCGATTTGTCCTGGGCCTCAAGAATCACCTTGCCCAGCACGAGGCTGACAAAAAGCTGAGGCAGGACTACGGAAAGATTGAAGATCCCCATGAAGAATCCCATCCGGGACCGGTCCACCTTCTCCGTCATAATGGCAAAGGGGAGAGAGACGATGGAAGCCCAGCCGATGCCCAGGACTGCCATGAGCATATAGAGCGCCAGAGGAGTGGTCCCCGCGCTGACAATGGCGAAGTAACCGGCGGACATGATGGCGACGGCGGCCATGTGCACCCTGACACGGCCGAACCTGAGGGCGAGGGGTTCGAGCACCGGCGCCGGAAGAAGAAAGCCTACCGTGTTGAGAATGGCGAACGAGATCGAGATCACCACGCCAGTTTCCCTGGGATCGGCGGAAAGATCCATTTTTGTCTGAATGAATGCGATGATGTAGACAAACATCGTCTGTACGCCGATCCACGAGAGCGCATGCGCCGCGTAGACCCGGAAGAGCTCGCCCCACGCCGTCTTCCCTTCTCCCTTCCCGCCGCCCCCTTCCTGCGGTCCGGCCTGGAGTTGACGCTCCTCCGTGACGAACAGGATCGGCACCACGGAGAAGGCAAACACGGCGATGACGCCGGCATAGATAAGCACATCATTCCCTGCGAGGGCCCCGATCACGTAGGCGAGGACACCGAAGAATCCCGAGATGGTCTGCATCCACGTGTAGCCCTTCGTGCGTGCTTCGCCTTCGGGCGTCAGGTCGGCAATCACCGACCGAGTGGGATTGAAGCTGATGTTGATGGCGAGGTCGAGTGTAAGGGCGATGGCCGTCGCCACCACGAGGAGGTGGCCGGCGCCCAGGATCCCGTCGATGACGTCGATATTGGGAAGGGCAAGCAGCATCAGCGCGGCCAGAGTCCCGCCCAGGAGGATGAACGGGCGGCGGCGCCCTCCCCAGAACCAAACCCGGTCGCTGATGAACCCGATGATCACCTGGCCGACGATCCCGGCGAGGGGTCCGGCAGCCCAGACGATGCCGACCTGGTGGATGTCCAGGTGGTAGCGCGTGGTGAGGAGCCAGCTCAGTGCGGAGATCTGGATCGACAGAGCGAACCCCATCGCCGTCGCCGGAAGGCTGACCAGCGCGTAGAAGCCGTTCGTAAGACGCCGCTGGAAATCACGCATGGAGACCTCCTGGCCTTAGTACTCGAAGATGAAACAGGCGCCGGGACCGAGACGCGCATGCAGGGTCCCGCTCGTGAGCTTCAGCCTCTTCCTGCTCAGCAGGTCGGTGACGCTCTTGCGCTGCGAACCCAGGGTGAGCGTGAATTCCGCCGGCGCGGCGCAATCACTGTTGCCGACGACGGCCAGGCGCTTCCCCAGGCCGCCTCCGAGGCGCGCATAGGCCAGAACGGCCTCATTGTCGGAGGCGAGGACATCGAATGTGGCGTGGTTGGCATTGGTGACCAGCTCCTGGTAGGCATTCCGGATTTTCACGACCGTGCCGACCAGGCGACTGAACTGGGTCTTCCGTGTCCAGTCGTAGGCGAATTCGCTGAACAGTGGAAGTGACTCGGACGGCATCCTCTGCTGCTCTTCGCCCGAGAAATCGAGCCCTGTGTTGATCGGATACACCTCGGCCAGCTCAAAGCCCGAATGCAGGAAGGGGATCGCAGGCAGGAACATGTCGGTCACCAGCGACCAGTGCGCATACGATAGCCCCCCTACCCGGGCGGCGGCCCGATGGGTGTTGTGGTTCTCCGGTGTCGCGAAGAAAGGGATGGGCAGGGTTTCGTGCTTAAGGCGCCAGAGGAACTCCCGTACATACTGCCGCACGTGCTGTATGTGCCACAGGTAGCCGAAGACGGCGTTGTATCCTTCTTCCCTGCTCTTGCCCGTGATGGCGAAGTTCTCATCCCAGAAGGCAAAGTCGGGGTCGACTTCCCGCGCCGTACGCACCATCTCCGACTTCAGGTCCTTGGGCATCGCATGACCCATGTCGATCATGACACCATCGATGCCGAATTCCCTCTGATAGTAGGGAACGATGCCGATGATGCGCTCCCAGAGCGGACGGTTGATGAATTCCTGCCGTGCAAGGCGCGCGTCGTACATGCGGATGGTGTTGTAGCCGATATAATTAAAGCCCGGATGCGTGTACATCCGCAGATAGGTCACATCGTTCCACGGGGGCTGGTTGTCGTCCGGCGGCCAGTCTGCAAACGCCCCGGGGATTTTCACCCGGCATCCGTTGGCAAGCGTTCCGACGTACCTGCCTCCCTCTTTTTTGACCTGCACAGGGGGATCGGTGAAGAAATCACGGTACTGCTGGTGCGGCTGGGGCAGGTCGTCGAAGCGGCCGCTGTTGACCGCATCGTGAATGCGCCTGAGCTCGTCCGGAGTAAACACGGGAGAGCCATACGCCCCCTCACCCGTGTCACCGGGTTTTCTGGCCGGGATTTCTTCCCTGATCCAGTAGAACCATTCCGGGTGTTCGCGGACCCAGTCTCCGTCCTTGGCCGCCGTGCGGAATACGAATTCCACGACGACACGGAAGCCCATCGCGTGCGCTGCTTCCACAAACGCCCGGAACTCCGTGACCGCGTCGAGACCCAGCGCGGGCTCGGCGAGGTTTTCGTCCAGCGCATACGGATCCCTGATCGCGTACGGGGAGCCGAGAGACCCCTTGTTCCCGTCGTGGCCGATCGACGTGACAGGCAGCAGGTGGATCACCGTCGCCCCCAGGCGCTTGATGTACGGGAGCATCGCCAGGGCTTTCAGGAATGTTCCCGTCTCCCGGAATCCCTGCGCATTGACCGGCAGATCGAGTGTCCCGTTGGCGTTGTGATCGAACGCCGTTGTGGTCCGGATGAACATGTTGTAGATCACGGCGTCCCTGGACCACTCCCCTCCAGAGGGCTTTGTGCGGCGGGGGGTCTTCGCCCGCTTGCATTTGCGGACCGCGCCAAGATAGAATTCGAACGGGTTAACATTGACCGCCCGCGGGGTTCCTTTCCCTGAGCCCCAGAGCGAGGGGACCATGTAGCGGACGTGTTTCTTTCGCCGGGATGCTTTCGCTTTGGCCGCAAGCGCCTTCTCGAGGATATCGAGGGCGCGAACTTGTAGAGGTTTTGTCATGGTTCCCTCACTTGTCAAGTCTTGCCACTCCCCCATGGGGTGGGCTTTATGCTCAACGGATCAATATCATTTTTCTCACGGCTGTCAGGCCGCCCGGCCGGCCGGTCCCGCCCGGACCGGAAGTAATGCCTGATGTCCTGGCGTCGAGCGGGAGTGTGGAAAGGCGGCACAGGTAGACGCCGGAGGCAAGCCTCGTTCCGTCGAAGGTTACCGTGTTCCTCCCTGCCGGGTAGACGCCGTCCACGAGAACCGCCACTTCGCGTCCCAGGATGTCGTACACCGCGAGCCGGACTCTTCCTGTTTCCGGGAGCTCGAAGCCGAGAACCGTGTTCGGATTGAACGGGTTGGGATAGTTCTGGTCGAGAGCGAACACTCCGGGAATGCCGCGCGACTCGGGCACCGCCACAAGCGGATTGTCGATTTTCAGCGAATCCATGGTGATCGAGGCGGTGTAGACCGCCGTCCCGTACGCCGCCAGATTCACCGGGAAGGCTGCCAGCGAAGCAGTATTCACCGTGAGACGCGTGTTTGCATACACGTCGTTCAGAAACAGGGAGGCAGGCGGCGTCCCGGTGAACCGCAGGCCGGCGCCGGCAAGGTTGAGCGTTGCGGACACCTGTCCTCCACTGACGTTGACGACCGTCAGACCGTTCTGGTCCGCGTAGGGACGGAGGAACGCGTAGAGGTTGCCGTCGCTCGACGCGACCCTGACGAAATCCGAGGAGTCCGAGGCGTTCACTGCCCCGTCCCCGTTTGTGTCGCGCTTGTGCTGCGAGAAGGCGGGGAAGGTCGCGCGGATCCAGGCGAGCTTCTGGTAGTGAGGCGTGAGGAGCGTCTTTCCCGGGTAGTTCCAGTTGATGAGGCTCCTGACGCGCGCATCCTTCGAACCGTTGATACCATATCCCCATCCCACTTCCTGACCATTCCAGAGCATGGGGATACCGGGAGCCGTGAAAATCACGCTGGCCACGGGCATGGTGCGCTGGAAGGTCGTGGCTGCATCGAGAGCGAAGGATCCGGAGTAGAAATACGTTATGCGGTCCTCGTCCTGTGATTCCATGAACCTCATGTAGAGCGCATCGGGACCCGGATAGAACCCGCTGTTGTCGATCTCCGTGTGGAGAGAGTTGACCGCGCCGGGCGTGAAGCCGAAGCCGCGAATCTGATTGAAATACAGCTTGAAATCGTACGCCGCGTCGAGGCCGCCTGGGGTGCCGCCCGTGTAGTCCGCGTAGATAGATTCCGTCCCACCGCCCGTCCCATCGTCTTCCCCCAGAAGGAGGATGTCCGGCTTGATGTGCTTGAGCGCCTGGCGCACCGGCCTTCCCATGAAGGCCTCGCCGTAACGCCGGTGCGGGCCCCAGTAGACGTCGAAGCGGTAGCCGTCCAGGCCGGTCTCCCTGATCCAGTACTTGTACGCGTTTATCATCTCGGCGCGCATGTCGGGATCGGTCCAGTTCAGGTCGAGCAGCTGGCTGCTGAAGCCGCTGTAGTAGGCGAAGCCGTCCGCGTCGAGGCTCTGCCCGAGACCGTTATCGTTGTGCGGAATGATCGTGTGCTCGTACCAGCTCCAGTACCGGGAGTCCTGATGGAACTGATGGGCATCCACGGACCACGGATGCACCCAGCTCGAGTGGTTTGGGGTGACGTCCAGAATGACCTTGAGCCCGAGCAGATGCGCCTTGGCGATGAACGCCTTGAAATCCTGGTTCGTCCCGTATTCGGGGGCCACCGTGTAAAAGTCGACGATATTGTAGCCGGGTCCGCTCCCGTTGTTGATGCGGGCGGCGTTCGTCATCACGGGCATCATCCAGACGATGGAGAATCCCATATCGTGGATATACTGCAGCTTGTCGGCCGCGCCGTTGATCGTTCCTGCGGCCGAAGCCGCGAGCGGGAAGAGGAAGTAGATGCGCCCCTCCTTCGCCCAGCCGGGATTGCTGGCATAGCCCGGGACGATCACGCTCCTGTCGGGGCGCAGGGTGAAGTAGTTCCGCGTGGTGTCGGCGTTGCCGTCAGGGTCGCGGGCCACCAGACCCAGGTAATATTCACCGGCTTTCGACGGTTTGGGGACAGTCAGGGTCCGGGCCGAGGCCCCGTCGACACCGGCAAGCGGAGCCGGGTTTGCGTGATCCGCCGACCAGGAAGACGTGAGGAGGGCGCTCTGCCCGGAATCAGGATCCGTGCTCCCTCCGGCCGAAACGATGATCGAGGATCCGATGTCGGTGAAGCTGATCTCGGCGTCGGGAGCGTGGTTGACGAAGAGCGTGAAGGTCACTGAATCCGAGGCCGCCGTGGCTCCCGCGGAATCCGCAAGTGCCCGAAACGTATTCCGTCCTTCCAGAAGCGTGTCAGTGACGCTGAAGGCACCCGAAGTGACCGGGGCAATAATCGTGTCCCGATTGTTCCTCACGAGGCTCACCCGGTGCACGGACGTGTCCACGACGATACCCCGGACCGTCCTGAGGGGGTTCCTTGTGGCGTACCCTCCGTGTGTCGTAATCGTGACGAACGTGGTCTGAAGGCTGGTGAAGCTCACCGTGTCCGCGTTTGTGCCTGACCCCGTGGAGCGCGCGGAGAGTATGACGCTGTGCGTGCCGTTGGGCAGAGGCGGCGGGGCCCATGCAAGCAGAGAGGTTGCGGAATCGTAGGCGGATCCGGGCACGGGATAGCCGGTCCCGTCAATGGTGACCAGAAGTGCGGAGGTGTCCACCGAGGCGCCCACTTTCGGAAAGAGGAAGGCGCTGATGACGGGGCTCGGCGCGGTGATGGCAGGCCCGTTCGGCCGGAGCTGATAGATCGTAGGGTCCTTGATGTAGATGAATGAATCGCCGTTATCGCCCTGGTTCACATGATGGTCGAGCGGGTCGCCGGGCCACTGGCCCGCGCCCGTATAGTAGAATTTGAACTGCCACGCGCCCGGCACTCCCACAGAGGGAGGATTCGGGTTTCCACCCACGGGGAGCCTTGCGCGGTAGGTCCACAGGCCGCCTGGCGCAGACGTCATCTGCCATGCCTGGTTGTTCCAATTGTTGAACTCACCGACCAGCCAGGCCTGCGAGATGGCCGGATTTGTGTAGCGGAAGGTGACATCGACGCTGTCCTGCGCTGCTGCAAGGAATGCCGTACACTGAAGCAGAAGCAGAAATCCACAACGATGGATCATAACGATCTCCTGCCGATGAACACCCGTCCCTCGTATGGAGCGATGGAGCACGGCGTCATTAATGAAACGCAATCGGCATTGTCTCCGTGTGGTGTTGCGGCGGCCGGAAGCGGCCACACCTGCTGCCAGGCCCCGGAAGCCGGGGCAGTGCAGCTCAGATCCACGCGGGCGGTCCGGCCGCCGGTGTGAAGGACCACGAGCGCCACGTGCTCGCTGTCGGTCCGCCGGTAGACATAGACGCCTGTGCGATCGTTGCAGAGTACGGACTCGAAGTCCCCCCGCCGCAGAACCTCATGATCGCGGCGGAGGTGAATGACGTCGCGGAAGAATCCCAGAAGGTCCGTGTCCTGCCGGCCGCGATCCCACACCATCGGCATGCGGCATCCGGGGTCTTTGGCGCCCTGCATCCCGACCTCGTCGCCGTAGTAGACCATGGGGGCCCCGGGATACGTCATCAGGAAGAGTGTGGCCAGGCGGAGGGCGCGAGTGTCGCCGGCGCAGGCGGTAAGGAAGCGCTCCGTGTCGTGACTCCCGAGGAGATTGAGGAGGCCATAGATGGAGCCGTGAGGATACCTTGCCCTCTGCCGGGCAAGAACCTGATCGAACCCTGAAGCCTTGAGCGTCCGCTTCGCGAAGAATTTGAGGCACGCATCCCTGACCGGGTAGTTCATGACACCGTCGAACAGGTCTCCCTGCAGCCAATCCGCGGCATCGTCCCAGATCTCTCCAACAATATAGGCATCAGGCCGGAGGCGCTTCACGATATGCCGCCACCCGGTCCAGAATTCCTGCGGAACTTCGTTCGGAACATCCAGCCGCCATCCGTCGATGCCGAATTGCATCCATCGCCGCGTAACATCGTAGAGGTAGTCACGCACTTCCGGGTTGGACGTGTTCAACTTCGGCAATGCACCGAGCCCCCACCAGCACTCATAGTTTGGATTCGATGGAGGGTCGACCGGGAAATCATGGATAAAATACCAGTTCCGGAAAGGGGACTCCTCCCCTCTCGAGCAGACATCCTTGAAAGCGAAGAACTCTGTCCCGGTGTGATTGAAGACGGCATCGAGGATGATGCGGATGCCGCGGGCATGGGCGTTCTTGACCAGCAAGGCGAGATCCCCCTCGCCGCCGAGGGAGGGATCAATCGACCGATAGTCGGCGGTGTCATATTTGTGGCCGCTGGGCGCCGCAAAGACCGGAGTAAAATAGAGAGCGGTAATGCCGAGGGCCTGGAGGTAATCGAGCCTGCGGAGAATTCCCTTGAGGTTTCCGCCACACCGGGTCACGGAGGAGGGGGCGCGTTTTACCCGCTCCGGGGTGGAAAGGGGCGATTCATCATCCCCCGAGCAGAACCTATCCGGCATCACCTGATAAAAAACAGCATCGCAAACCCAGTGGGGGAGACTTGCAGATGGAGCGAAGTGATTCTGTCCTGCAACGGAAGCCGATCTGTGCATGGGATGTGGGATGGATTTCGCTTCATTTGGAAGCGCTTCCATCAAGATAGCTCAATGTTATCATAATTGTCAAGGGAAAAAGGAGCCGGCAAAAGGTCATTCCAGACATGGGTAACCTACCGGGGCCGGTGGAACGGGGCGAAGGATGCCCAGGCTCGACCGAAAAACCCCTCCTAGCTTACCCCGCCGTATTGCCCTTGGTATTCTTCCCGGAAGGCGATATATTAGTGGCTCCTTTTTCGGCCGGTCAGCACTCCACCTCAAAGCGGAGGCTCAAGGTCGCGAACCACCTTCCGGCGAGCAAAGTGCGGAATCAGCATCAAGCCCGAAAGCCCATCCTCGAGGCCGCGGGATGGAAGAGGCGTTTCTTCTTCCTTGTTACACTCATCTTCCCCGTGTTGATTCTCGCTCTCCTGGAACTCGGCCTGAGGCTGATCCACTATGGTCCGGACCTCTCCCCTTTCACGCAGGAAAGACTCAATGGCAAGCCGTACCTTGTCATGAACCCGTCGCTAAAGAACAGATATTTTGTCAAGGTCGACTTCACCCCCAGCACATCCCCAGACTTTTTCCTTATGCCAAAGCCCCTTGGGACATACAGGATATTCTGTCTCGGGGGTTCGACAACGGCCGGCTACCCCTACTGGTTCAACGGGTCTTTCTCCAGCTTCCTGCGGGACCGTCTGCGCGCCATCTTTCCTGACAAGGGAATCGAAGTCATCAATGTCGGCATGACAGCGACAAACAGTTTTACGGTGCTTGACCTTGCACGTGATCTCGTGGGGTATGAACCTGATCTCTTCATCGTCTACGATGGGCACAACGAGTTCTACGGGGCGCTCGGCGCAGCATCGCGTGAATCCGAGGGGCGCGGCCGGTGGTTCTCCCTGGCCTATTTGAGGCTGATACACTTCCGCATATTCCTGCTCATGCGGGACGCCTATGCCTGGGCCGGCGGTTTGTTTCACCGGGCGGATGCCGACACAGAGGCCGGGACGATGATGGAACGGCTGGCAAGAGGCCAGTACATCCCCATGGGGAGCGAAGTATACCGCCAGGGACTGGAGATTTTCCGGGAAAACCTGCGCGACCTGACCTCGATCTGCCGCACGCACCACGTGCCGCTCATCCTCGCAACCCAGGTCTCCAATCTCCGCGACAGGCCTCCTTTCGTCTCGAAAGGACATGAGGGGACAAGTCCCGCCGAGCAGCAACAGTATGACCGCATGATGAACGGAGCCCTGACCCTGATGATGGACGGAAAGGCCGACTCCGCGCTTCCACTCCTCAGGCGCGCCTCCGGTACGGATTCACTGAGGGCTGAGCCCTGGTACGAGCTCGGCCGGGCGCTCGACACGCTGGGACGCCGGACGGAAGCCCGCGCGGCGTACATCCGGGCCAGGGACCTCGACCAGCTTCGCTTCCGTGCCAGCACCGATTTCAACAACGCGATCCTGGCTGCGGCCGACAGCGAGACAGTGAGCGTCGTGGATATGGAAGCTGCCTTCGCACTTCAGTCGCCGGATTCGATCATCGGCAGCACCCTCATCGTCGAGCACCTCCATCCGAATTCCTCCGGATACTTCCTCATGGCCAGGGCCTACGCCGCCGCCATGCGCGAGCGCGGGCTGATTGCCCCGGAGGCGGAGTGGTCCCGGCGCGACACCCTTGATGATGGGGTCCTGTGGGCGGCACGTCCGGTGACCGATCTCGACGAGCGGACTGCCGGGCGGCGCACGGAGGTCCTCACTTCCGGCTGGCCGTTCATGGACCAGTACCCGACGGTCAACGCTATTTCCCCGCGCGATACCATCGGCCGCATGGCTGAAATGCTATCGAAGGGAAAATGGAACTGGCTCCAGGGGCATGAGGAGGCCGCGGGCTACTACGCCGCACGGGGGGAATCCACAAAGGTCGAGTGGGAGTACCGGACGATTGTCGACCAGTTCCCCTACGACCTGCGTGCCCGTATCACCCTCGCGCACTACTGCCTGCTCCGCGGGGAACTGGACGACATGAAGAGGGAGCTGCTCGCCTCGCTCGAGCTGGAGAAAACCATCCTCGCGTACCGCGCGCTGGGCGATCTGGCCCTGCAGCAAGGCCATGCCCCGGAGGCTCTTGCCTACTACGGTGCCATGGAAGCGTTCCCCCAGTCGCCGGCGGAACAGGTCGACAACGGCTATGCACGGGCTCTTGCGTATGCGCGGGCGGAGAAGAAGGACAGCGCTTCGATCCTGCTGCTGAAGGTCCTGCGGCTGAGACCCGACTACCAGCCGGCTGTCGAACTTCTGGCAAAGCTCAACATGCCGGCGCGGTGATTCGTGAGCTGCCTCACCGCCTCACGGTGAAATCTGGGAACTGGGCGATTCGATGGAGAGCCAGTCGATTTGCCTCTCCACAAACGGCACCTCGAACATTCTTCCGCCGAATCCCAGGATGCGGTAGGTCATCATGGGGACCGGTGTGACACTGATCATCTTCACCCTGTCCTCAAAGACATCCACGCCTCTCACCTCGCCGAGCCGGGCCAGAAACAGGCTTACCTTCCTGTTCTGCTTAAGCCGGAGCATCTCCGTTGTCGCAGCCGCGAAACGGGCCGCAGCCACAGAGTCAAGTGTGCGCGGTCCGCTCTTTTTTTCCAGGAGTTCGAAATAGAGGTAGCCTCCGGGTACAGCGACCGGACCGAAGCGCTCTCCGGGTTCCATCCGCCACGCCGTCGCCCCCACCGGATATCTCTCCGTGATCGGGAAAAATAAGGTCGCGCCTTCCCGGGACCTGGCCTCCGGGTCATTGGAGCGGGCCCTGATGACCGACACGAGGGACGCGCCGTGTTCCAGGTCGGCGAAGGCTTCCTGCATGGCATCCAGGGAGGCTGTGCGCAGCTCGCGGATCCGCACCTGGGGAACGCTGACGGTCGTGTCCAGGCGCCGGAGGTACGTCCACACTTCCGCCTCGGAGACGGAGACGGAATCTTTCAGCTTTCCCTTCATGGCTTCGGCGAGGAAGTAGGCCTTCCACGTCGCGAGGCGATCCCGGATCTGGGCGACGGTGTCGAGGCCGCGCCGTATCGCCTCCTGCGCCATCAGTTCCTGCAGAACCCAGACACGAAGCTGGCCGTTGAGGGCGGCCATGAGCCTGCGGGGGCTCCCCAGCGGAACCGTGAGCCCTTTGAGCGCAATCCGGTCGAGCACCTGGCTCACGGTCCAGGATTCCGAATCGATGACGGCCAGCTGTTCCCCGAGGAGGGACCGGCCGAGGATTCTCGCCGAGTCGATGAGCTCAGGGGAGAGGACGGCGATCGTATCTGTCCCGTGGGGCGGGAGGATGCGGGCGAGAATGCCGGTCAGATCCTTCATGGTCTTCCCCACGGCAAAGCCCTTCCTCTCCTTCAGAACCCTGCCGGAGAATGCATCAAGGATGGCCTTCTCCTTGCGAAGCCTGAGCGTTGTCCTCACCCGCTCGGCAAGGACGTCTTCCTGCATCGCGGCGACGTCCGGGTTCTGCCGCTGGCTCTCTAGCCGGAGGATGTAGAAACCCTGGCCGGCGGCGATCACAGGAGAGACCTGCCCTGAGGAAAGGCTGTAGGCAGCTCTCTCGATGGCCGTGTCGGCATCCCCCCACATCACCACCGCCGTGTCGCGCAGCGCATGAAGCGAGGAGTCGAGTCCCAGCCGATCGAAGTCCCCCCCTTTCCTGATGCGTCCCCGGACAAACCGGGCCGTTTCCTCGTCCTGGAAGAAAAGGAAACTCGTCACCAGCTCGGTCCGGGCACGGCTCATGCCCCTGAGAATCTCCGCTCTGTCTGGAGCGGCACGGCCGGTAATCTCCTCGCGGTACAGCTCATCCCTCGCAAGCATCTTTCGCACTTCGTCCAGAGACCCCCGGAGTGACGGCTCCCTGTCCATCATCCTGCTTTCCGCCTCCTGCGCGAGCAGCTTTTCCGCGATCATCGAATAGAGCAGCTCCCCTTTTGCCTGTTCCAGCTGCGATGGCCGGTGCCGGCCGAAGGAGGGAAGGAGTTCGAACCTCCGGAGGAATTCCTCCTCGGAGATGTACACATCACCCGCTCTCGCAAGGTAGAGCTGAGAGGAAGGGTTCTGTTGGGCAAACACCGCAACGGCAGAGAGGAGAAGGACCGGCAGAAGGGAGAGTAAGAGCTTCATGGCGTCCAATCGTGTGGCATCCGGAAAAGGTATGAAATAAACGGTTCGCTCACAACCGGAGAGCGCCTGAGCAGGACCATTCGCGGAGCATGTGACGCGCTTGCGCCTCTGCATCCTTCTCAATACCTTCATGAATGCACTCTTCATGACGGCGCATGCGCTCCCCACTCCCACGTCACAGGAAAGTCCTCTACAGCATCCTTCCGGCGGCCCTTCTCCTGGCGCTTCTGGCGGGGGCGGAAGCGGCGCTCCGGGTCTTTGCGCAGTCGCTGGACCGCCCATTCGTCACCGTTGCCAGGTATAGCGGGATCGACTGGTACCAGGTCAACCGCAGGTATCTGGCAAAATACTTCGCGCCGGATGTCGTTCTGCTTCCCGAATTCAAGCCGGAGATCTTCAGGAAGACGAAGACCCCGGAGGTCTTCAGGGTGTTCTGCCTCGGCGAGTCATCGATGTTCGGCACGCCGTACACGATGAACGCCACCATTCCCGCGATGCTCCGCCTGGAGCTGCGCAGGCTCATGCCGCGCCGGGAGGTTGAGGTCATCAACCTGGGCGCGGCGGCCATCAACAGCAACGTGATCGCAGACCTCGCAACCCTCCTGCCAGCATTCTCCCCCGACCTCGTTGTGGTCTATGCCGGGCACAATGAGTTTTACGGACCTGACGGCGTGGGTGTATCGTTCTTCGAGAGGTATCTTCCCTTCCTCACACCGCTCAAATACCGGCTGCGGGATTTCAGGCTTGTCCGCCTTCTCTGGGGCCTTTTCGAGCGGGACCCGGGGAAGGACGGGTCCGGGGACGCTTCCAATCTCATGAGGATTGCTTCCCGGGGCGCGCTCGTCTCCCTCGAATCGGAGGAGGCCACACGGGTCTTCCGCATGTTCGAACGAAACCTCACCGCAATGGTGTCCCTCTTCCGGGATTCGGGCATCCCGCTCATTGTCGCCGACGTCAGCTCCAACCTGATGTTTCCTCCGTTTGCCCCCGGCCCTCCGGCCGGCCTCGAGGAGATACCCGGGAGGATTGCCTCCGGAGAGTGCGGGCAGGAGATTCTCTCGCGTCTGCGGAACGCCTCGTCGGCCCTTCCCGGCAACGCCTTCGTGCACTACTGGCTGGGGCGCTGCTTGCTGGCACAGGGAGACACCGCGCAGGCGAAAGAGCGGCTGCAGCTCGCGCGGGATGAGGACATGCTCAAGTTCAGGGCTCCAACCCGTTCCGTCAACATCATCCACAGAGTCTGCCTCAGCGAAGGCACTCCCCTGGTGCAGGTCGATTCGGCTTTCGCAGCGCTCAGCCCGGGAGGAATCCCGGGAGAAAACCTCTTCTGGGAGCACCTGCATCCTAAAGCCTCCGGCTACTATGAGATCGCTTCGCTGTTCCTCCACAGCATGCGCGATCTTCACCTCATTCCGGGCTTCCCAGTCGGGCAGGGAGCAATCCCCTTCAACACCGACAGCCTTGTGATCCCCTGGCTCGAGCTCGCCTATGCGGATCTGGCAATGCAGCACCTGACCTCGCAGTGGCCATTCGAGGGGTACCGCGTGAGTCCGGCGGTCCTCAAGGGTGCCGCTGACGATCTGCCGCGGCTTGCGGGGGAGGTTTATGAGCGCCGCATCGACTGGGACGAGGGATGTTACAGTAGTGTTGCACTGTTGATGGAGCGCGGACGATTTCCAGAAGCGGAGACGACCTGCAGGGCCCTCATCGAGGAAAACCCTTTCAGCGCCCGCGCGCAGTATGTGCTGGGGAATGTGGACAAGGCGGAGGGGCGTCCTGCCCCGGCCGCCGGAGCGTATCTCCGTTCCATCGAACTCGACTCCGCCTCCCCGTATCCGCGCATCGACCTTGCACTCCTCTGGATCAACGAAAACCGGCTGGACGAAGCCGAGGGGCAGCTCAGGGCGGCCGTGACCCTCGCCCCTTCGACCCCGGGCGGCTCCGCCGACGCCGTTCGCGCCAGCGCCCTGTACGGCCTCTCGGCGGTCGCTGCCAATCGCGGCCGGTTCGCCGAGGCGCTCGGCCTCGCAGACGAATCTCTCCGGCTTGTTCCCTCCTACGCCCCCGCGCTCCGGCTGCGCGATCGCCTTCGCGAAGTCCTCAGGCGCTGACCCCCTTTTGCCAGGCATATCCCCAACGGCATGACAGGAGTACTATAAAGGCGCGAGCCCGCCCTATCGGCAGACCCGCGCCCGTATGCTGCACAGCCGTACACCGGATTCAACCCGTCTCCTGCCCTTCGCACACAACGGATACAGGGGGAGGGGGGCCGCCCCGGGACATTCACTTCAACAGCATCATCTTCTTCACGCTCGAGAATTCGCCTGCGCTAATGCGGTAGAAGTAGAGCCCGCTGGCGAGATTCCGGGCATCAAAGCTTACTGCATGCTGCCCGGCGTTGAGCGTCGCATGAACCAGCGTCGCCACTTCCTGACCCAGGATGTTGAAGACCTTCAGGTCGACCGCCGACTGCTTCGGCAGCGAGAATTCGATCTTCGTCGAGGGGTTGAAGGGGTTCGGATAGTTCTGCGCAAGCGCATAGACCTGGGCGATGCCCGTGAGCTCTTCCACTCCGGTCAACACCGGCTTGCGGAGGTTGTAGTCCCACTTGTTGTAGAAGTTGGGATTGATGCTTCCCCACTGCGCGTTGATCGTGAACTGCGTGTCGGCGTCGCTGATGTTCTCAAGGTGGTTCAGGCCGAAGGCGCTCTCGTTGTCCGAGCCGCGGATTCCGAACTTGAACACCTGCCCCTTGATGTTCGCGGAGGTGTAAAGGAACTGCACCGTGAAGAGAGAATCGCCGGCAACCTGGTCACCGTGACCGCCCGCAAACCCGTCATCCCACATCCTGCGGTGGCTGGTGTCCTGCGCGATGCCGCGGTCCCACGTTGCCCAGTCGACGGGCAGCGGGCCATTCGGTCCGCCGGTCGCGGGCCCGTTGATGGCCACGCCCCAGACTTTGATACTGTCGATGTTCTTGAGCGAATCCGGGCCCTGGATTGCCGCGAGGATGTTGTGCCCGTATTTGACCTGGTAGTATGCGGGGCGCATGTCGACCACCCATTTCACCCTCACGTTGTGCGCGAGCTTCGTCTGGTTCGCGAATTCCGGCTGGCGCCGGCCCGCAACCACGCTTGTCACGGTGTCAAGAACGGTGAAGGCTTTCGAAGACACCTTGAACTTTCGGCGCTCAGCTTCGCTGCTGCCGGAAGGACCCGTGAACTGGAAGTTGAAGTAGTTCTCCCGCTGGGCGTTGCCCCCCTTCACCAGGTAGTACTGGTAGTCGAGGGTGCTGTCGAGCTTGGCAATGATGGTATCCGTCACCTGGTACAGGGCCGTCAGCCCCAGCCTCGCCAGGTTCTTCGTCCGCCCGTTCTCGACTGCCGTCCCGAAGAAGCCGGACTGCACCTGGATCGTGTCGCCAACGGCGAAGCCGCCCTTGGCGAACGCAGTCGTCATGTTCGTCCGGAAGGTGACTACGCACGTGTCCTTGTACGGCGGAGGAGGAATCGGAGCTTCATTGTTGTACCAGACCCAGTAGATCGTGGTATCGTGCTTTGCCGTGGGGACGATGAACTTGCGGTTGTTGGCCTCTTCCTTGCCCCAATCGAACCCGATCAGGAACTTGTATTCCGAGGTGTCGCCCACCGCGATGTGGCTCTTGTGCAGCATGACGGCGCCCGACCAGAAGTTCGTCGCGTCGTACGTGAATCCGCCGTTGGCCGCCGCGGCTTCGCGCGCGAGGTATCGTGAAGGAGACCAGCCGAAGCCGGAATCGGCCCACGTCCCGCCGCTCTTGTCGCCACGCACCGCCACGGTGTCCGTGTTCTTGTTGAACGGCTTGCTCGCGAAAGCCTGCATGTTCACGCGGAACCAGACCACCATGATGGAGTCCGGTGTGGTCCCCCAGGGCTTCGCCCACTGCGGCGTGCCGTTCCCCTTGCTGTTAAAGAACTGCACGGGGAGTGTCGTATCCGCGTTGCCGACAAGGAGTCCCCGGTTGTCGGGGCTGAACCCGGCCGGATCCAGAGGATTGGCCTCCCACGCGCCATTCACGCGGAACTTGTAGCGTACCGTGTCGCCCGAGTTGAACGTGACCTGTCCCGCCCAGTAGTCGCCTCCGAGCTTGGTCAGGGAAATGCCGTTCCCGAAGTTTGTCAGGGCGGCCTTGTCGCCGGTCACCGTCACGGTGTTCAGGGCGGTGTCAGGGACGGTCGAGGTATTCAGCAGGAACGTCACTTTCACCGATGCATCTGGTTTCTTCAATTGCGCGTTTGCCACCGGCACTGCGACAATGCCGAGGAGCAGAAGCGCCACCAGCAGGTGCTTCGTCATACGGTCCTCCATCCTATTGTGATTCACGATTAATGTGAGTTGAAGCCGGAAAATGATTCCATGAAAGGGTGCATTCACCTCCTTCCGTTATGCCAGGTTTTGAGTGTGTGTGATACAAAGCTACGCCGGCGGTCAGAAGGCTACCGCTAGAGCGATGGTGCTCAGATTGCCGAACAGGCCGAATTTCGCATAGGCATAATCCACCTGGAGCGTGGCGACGCCCGGGACCGCATAGCGCACCCCGGCGCCGAGTGTCAACCCCTGCTGCTCCACGTTCCTGCTGAATGCCGATTCTCCTCCGAAGAGCGTGTTGTACCCCCCGCGGACAAAGAACATCTCCTGGAATCCCAGCTCGCCCCCGACGTTGACCGACTCGCGATTGTCGTTGGGGCGAAGTCCGTCCACCGCGACGGTAAAGCGGAACATGTCGGTCTGGAGGGCATCCATGGCCACGCCGACCCGGAATAGCAGGGGCATCGGCCATGAGTCGGTCTTGAGGTCCGCCACCAGGGTTTTGTTCGAGCCGGCGTTCGTGGGATCGATGTCGACCCGTTTCAGGAGGTCGCGCCCGCCCAGCTGCATGTCGCCGCCGAAGTTCGACATCGACATGCCAATCCGGAGGTTCTCGAACTCGGTGATGAACAGCAGGCCGACGTCGAAGGTAAAGTTGCTCGCCGTCTCGTTGTAGATACTCTGGCTGATGTACTTGGCCGACCCTCCGATGGCGAACCGGTCCGTCAGCCTCCGCGAGTACGAGAGCGCGATCGCCAGATCCTGCGCGGTCCACCGCTCCCCCGTCCCCTCCGGCGCGGCCACCGTCGTCACATCCTCCTCACCGTAGTCGAGCTGGGTGATGCTGACGCCGACCGCATTGTCGCCGTCGAGGTTCAGCATCAGCCCTCCCCACCGGAGTTTCGTCCCGACGAGCCAGTTCGTGTTCATGAACGCCACCTGGTTCTTGTTCGCAAAGACGATGGCGCCGGGATTCCAGTAGAGCGAGGAGACGTCGCCGTCTGACGCGACAAAGGCGCCCCCCATGGCGATCGCCTGCGCGCCAACGGAGATGCCGAGGAACTGCGCCGCGGTCGTGCCGACTTTCGACTGGGCGCGTGCCTCCCTGTCGAGTGGCGATGCAACCAGCATCGCCGCCAGCGAGGCGAGTGCGAGAGTGCGTGTGGTTGTATGCATGGTCGTCTTACTTGATGATGGCGATTTTGCCGGTCTGCTCCCCCGCCGGTGACTCGAGGACATAGAAGTAGACGCCGAAGGCGATGTCCAGATTCTCCTTGGTCTTGAGATTCCAGGATATGGTCTCATCTTCTATGTTGCCCTCGTTGCGGAGGGTAATCACATGGTCTCCCCGCGCCGTGAAGATATTGATGGTCGCCTGGGACGGGACGTGAATGAACTCGATCTTCCGGGTTCCCCGACCGCTGGTGATGCCCGGCGCCAGCGGCAGCTCGAACTCGGACGCGGTGATGTAGGGATTGGGAACCACTTTCACGCGGGACACCTGCAGTTTCGCAAGCGCCGGGTCCACCTTCGGGGGCACAGTGGTAAACTCAAGGAGATCCCCCTTCCTGAAGGGCTTCTGCGTGTGGAAGAGCAGCCTGACGCCCGCGCCCAGCGTGTAGACCGTATCCGCAGGGTCCCCCTGCTTGGCGACGATCACGACGTCCCAGGTGTACCCCAGCCCTCCGGTCGGCGTCGGTTCTATAAACACCAGCTCGTCGCCGGGCGAAAGCACACCGTTCTGATCTCTTTCGGAGAAAATGAACTTCACATAGGTGCTGTCGGTCTCGTTGTACACACGGAAATTCACCGGGGTTGCAATCGGATACAGATCGGGGTCGGCATAGGAGGTGTCGACGATACTGTTGTAGAACTCGATTCGGTAGTCCGAGGGCTTCCGGTATCCCTTGAAGATTTTCACCGGCGGTCCGGGGTCCGTCGTGAAGAGCGGGCTGAATGAGGCTTGGTACGGGACCTTGCCTCTCCAGCCCGAGGCCGTGTCGTTCAGTACGACGTTCCACTGGTTCTGGAACACCAGCTGGACTCCGTCGAAGTTGTCGGCGTCCTTGCTGTCGCTCAAGTATGGCGTCCCCTGGATGTTCGGACTCCGGTAGACCGGGTAGTACTGGTAGGAGAGCGTGTACGTGCCCGCCGGGATGCTCCCCGCCTGTGCTGCGCGGATATTCCCCACCGTGTAGTCGACGCGGTACGCCGAAGCGGGAATGGCGGCCCCCTGCGCATTTGTCAGCGTCACCGAGGAGGGGGCGAGGTTCTTGCGGTGGAGGAGGGCCAGTGCGGTGTCATGCAGGGAGACCGATTCGGTATAGACCTTCAAGTCACGCACCGAGTAGCTGGTCGTTTTCCGCTCCCACAACGAGGGATCCGCGGCGTACCTGACCACGCGGCCGAAGACATCGGCGCTGTCGATCTCTGAGTCGAGGAATTCCACCTGGTAGGTGTTCCCCGTGATCGTGGGCGCGCTGACCACATTATAGAAGGCGGTACCAGTGCCGTAGTTGCTCCTGCGTGTCAGCGGGACAGCGCTGGGGGGCAGCACGTACCCGGCCGCCTTGGTATTGGGCGTGACCACCGCGATGTTGACGTCGTGAACGATCTCGCCGTTGGGCTGGATGGTCACGAACTTCGTGTTCTCCGCGGGGAAGATGCCGATCGTGGCGTCCCCCTTCGTGTACGAGACCAGGGCGTAGAAGTAGCGACGGCCGTTGTCCACGCTCTTGTCGACGTAGGTATGCACCAGGCCGTTGTCGGTTCCGAGGTCGAAGGGGTAGCCGGCGGAGAGCTGGAACTGGTCTGCGGGGGGCTGGAAAATCCCCTGGATGCCGTCCACCAGGTCAAACTGGACCAGCGGTTTGTATCCCTGCGGGGTTCCGTGAGCATCGGTGATCGTGAAGATGTCGCGGAACGTCGGATCGGTCGACTTGTAGATCTTGTATCCTTCAAAGGTCTTGGCCCGGAGGACCGGATCGATAAACGCCTCCGATTTCCTGTCCCAGGAGAGCGACACCTGCCCGTCGCCGGGGACCGCGGTGAGTGTGGGCAGGTCCGGCGGCTGCGGGAACTGGTAGTTGGCGTCGTAGATCTTCTGGACGGTCTTCTTGTTCTTCAGGAGGTCGGCGAGGTCCGCATCCAGACCGCCGCCGTTGCCACCGCCGTAGACCAGCGCGATGGAGAACCGCTCGGTTTTCTTGGGAAGCAGCGGGAAGTAGCCCGAGCCGTAGAAGAAGTCCCCGTCCTCGCCTGTGATGGGGCGGTTATTGACGATGGAGGCCGGCACGTCGAAGTAGCCCGGTGCGAGGTTGGTCCAGAGCCATTCCTTGTCGCCCAGCCGGACGTTGTTTGAAGGGACGAAATAGAAGAAGCTGGTCAGGCCGATCTGGTCGGATTCCCTTACATCGGTCTTGTCGACGTGCGGTTCGCCGGGGAGCCCGGTATCGAATCCGGATGCATCGTACCCCGACGTGGGCTGGCCGTCCCCCTCGCCGAAGTCGTGCGTATTGGGGATGCCGTCACGCCCGAGGTCGTCGTAGGCGATATTCCAATCCCTGTTATTGTCGATGCCGTCGTCGCGCCGCTCATCGATCATGCTGTAGGGGTTGGTCCCCGCCCCGGTCACGTAGTCGATATGCCGCAACGGACGATCGATGTTTATCAGGGTAACCCCCGTGCGGGTCCTCTTGATCTGCTTGAAGTGAATGAAGTAGTTCTCGTCGATCAGCCCGTTGAAGTTGTTGTCGATCCCGTCCAGGGCATTCGGGTTGACTGCCTGGATGCTGTCGGTGCCGTTGCTCACCATCACGATGTTCCCTTCCACGACGCTCGTGCGTCCGGGGTAGATCCAGACCGAATCCTCCATGCCGCGGGTCCATACCCGCAACGAGTCGACGTTCGGAATCGGGAAGAGCTTCCGGGAGAAGTCCTGGTTGATCAGGACGATCTGTTTCCCGGGGGTAAGCACGACAGGGTCAAAGTCCGTGACCACGAACTTCGGCGCGGTCAGCCCGAAGGCCGAAGAGTCTGCATCGCCGTCGTTGTCGATGCCGTCGTAGGGATTGCCCGGGCTTTCGAGAAATGCGTAGCCAACAAGCCCCGTTCCCCCCACCCAGAGGGGGTTGTTCATCGGCCGGCCGTTGATCGCCTTGAAGTCTCCGGTGTACGTGATGTTGTTGTTGACATCGTAGAAGGAGAAGTCGTCGGTGTACTCGCGGTAGTCCTCGGTGGAGGTAACGCCGACGTAGGTGCCGACAAGCATACCGAACAGGGCCTTGTTATAGGTAGTGGTGCCGGTGTTGGTGATCTCGTAGAGCCAGAAGATGTTGTCTTTCGCCAGGAACTGGGCCCACTGCATGGCGCGAACGCGGACCTCGAATCCCAGACCGTTGCGGTTCGTGTTATTGGCATCCGGCTTGAAGGCGATGCCCGAGCCGGCGATCCTGTTGTTCTGGGTGAAGTTGAACCTCTTGTCGTTGTTGTCGTCCATGACGAAGTAGGCTTCCTGGTCGGCGCTGATCCTCTTGCCGAAGTAGCCGTTCCAGGAGCCGCTCCAGCCCGGGTCGACGGGGTCGTTCAGCTTGTCCGGCCAGAACGGCGGCCAGGAGGCCCTGTTGGTGCTCTGCGCCACCTTGTCCTGGTTTGCGTTGAAATACCCCCCCACGGGCTCGAAGGTCCAGAACTCTCCGGTCTGCGGATCGACATCCTGCACGGCCGCCGGACGCTGCGTGGGATAGAACGGGCACGTTTCCACGGAATGAAAGACGGTGGCGTTGAATTTCACTTCTGCTCCGACCATCGGGCTGACATCGCCCAGGTAGCCGTTGTTCGGGTTTTTCCAGGCCCCCCGTGGTCCCTCCGTCGCCGGCTGGCCGATGATGCCCCAGTTGCCGAATACCGTCATGACCTGGTTGCCGTTCATGATCGCGCTGCGGGTGAACTCCCTGCCGCTGCGCTCCTGCGCGTCGGAGGGATTCCAGAACAACAGAATGAGCAGCAGGAGAGGCGAAGCCTTGACGAGTGTTTTCATTCTAGAACTCCGCAGTCAGTCCGAATTCGATGCGCCGCGGTTCCGAGTACTGGGTCGGGACATGGAACCACTGATCAAGCGTGTTGACAGCCTGGTTGGGGTGAACAATCTGTGCCTGGGTCTCGTCGAGGGTGGAGCCCGCACGCCCCGTGTCATCGTAGACCTGGACTTCGTTCCTGATGTCGAACACATTGAAGACCCGCGCAAAGGCGATGAACTTCACGGGCGCCACATCGAACTCATAGTAGCCCTGGAGGTCGAGGTCGAAGAACGAAGGTTTCGACTGGCTGTTGGTCAGGAGCGCCGTGATGTCCGTCGTCCTCCGGGGCGAGTAAGGCGTGCCGCTGCCGTATTGCATGATTGCGCTGCCGCCCCAGCCCCGCGAGGCATAGGCTACGGTCAGGTTCAGCGTATGGCGCTGGTCCCACCCCAGCGGGTTGAGCTGGATCTCGGGCTGGGCTCCGCCGGCGATTGCCTTCTGTGCTTCCTGGGGGTCTGATGCGCTTCCCTTGGCGATCTGGAAGGTGTAGTCCAGTGTCGCGTTGAACCCGCCGGAGAACCTCTTGTTGACCGTCAGCACGATACCCTTGACAAAGCCGAAGTCGGTATTGGTGTACTTGCTGTATTGGGCGGAGCCGCCGAACACGATGATCTGCTGGCCGAACGTCCCCGTGAGGCCGCGGATGTCCCTGAGGTAGCCTGTCAGGTCGGCCGAAATTTCGTCGGTGAGCTGCTGCTGAAGGCCGATTTCGCCGTTGATGGTCTCTTCCGGATTCAGATCGGCATTCCCCACTACGCCCGGGGCGCCGGGGCCGACCTTGAAGTAGGGGTTCTCGTACAGCCGCTCGAAGCGGGGTGTCTGGAAGAAGTGCCCATAGGAAAAGTGCACGATACCGCGGGCGGTGATCGGGAATGAGAACCCGATCCGGGGGCTGACCTGTGACTTCGACGAGGCTTTGGAGTACCAGTACGGCAGTCGGTCAGCAACGGTCTTGTCCGGTTCACCCGCATCCTGGGCTCCGTTGCCGTTCAGGTCGAAGAACCGGTTCGAGGGTTTGATGGGGGCATAGATGTTCGGGTCCGTCGGATCGTTGAGCACCACCCCGTCGGGCCGGAAGAAGTCGTAGCGCAGGCCGATGTTGATGATCAGGTTCTTGAATTCGATCTTGTCCTGGATGTAGCCGGAGAACTCCGTGGGCTTGTGCGTATACTGGTCGTGGTTATAGGAGGAGACATCGGGGATCCGCGTCCTGATGAAAGGATTGTCCTTCTGAAGGTTTATGTCCGACTGTTCGATGACCGGCTGCAGCGTATAGTTGTCGTAGAAGACCTTGTGAGCGCGGAATTCGAAGCCTGCCTTCACCATGTTTTCGGAATTCACCTGGCTCGTCAGGTCGATCTTGCCGAGATACGTTGTTGTGGACCGGTTCGTGTGGTTCATGTCGGTCCCCCCGGTATAGAAGCTCCAGGTGGTGGGAGTGCGGAAGAGATAGGGGTGGACGTACCGGGGGTCGTACGGATCCTTATACAGATAGTGCTTGAATTCCTTGACGAAGACTGATCCTCCGACCGTGTAGAACATACTCTGGCTGAGAGTGTGCGTGAACTGGAAGATGGCGGTGTTGCTCGAGTTGTAGTCGTTGCCAAGCCCGTCGGGGTTGAAATAGTAACTCCGGTTGCCGGTGTTGTCGGCACTGTACGGACGGGCCTTTGTGTAGTCGAAGATGTAGTTGCCAGTGAGCTTCATGACCGACGAGATTTTCCATGCGAGCTTTCCCTGGGCATAGTACCGGTCGCTCGAATTCATGGAAACCAGGGCGCTGTCCCCCTTGCCGGACGGATCGCGGAAGAGGATGAAATTATTGGCGCTATCGGTGTAGGATATGTTCTGCGGGGTGAACCGCCTGAAACCGTTGAGCCAGCCCCCGTCGTGGACGTACCGGCCGTTGGCGAAAAATGTAAGGTCCTCTCCGAGGATGGGGCCGCTTACGCTTCCTTCGAAGTCGCGGGTATTGAAGGGGTTGTACGACTTTGAGGGGAAGACATCCTTGTCGCCGCTCGAGACGTGGTCTCCGCCATAGACGGTGACGTTTCCGGCGTACTTCTGTCCCCCCTCCTTCGAGGCAATGTTGACGATGCCTGACATCGCCTGGCCGTACTCGGCGTTGAAGGCGCCGGAGACAAGCTGCAGCTCCTGGACCATGCTCTTGTTGACCTCGACGACCTTGTCGCCGTTAAAGGCGTCGGTGACAGGGACGCCGTCGATCCAATAGGCGAGCTCGCCCTTCCGGCCGCCGCGGACCGAGCCGGCGACAAATCCCGCCTGCAGCGAGAGGACCTGGCTCACCTCGGTGACCGGGAGCGCTGCGATCTGGTCTCCTCCGACGATCGCCGTCGTCGCGGTGAGGTCTTTCTGCACCATCGGCCGGGTTGCCGTGGCCACGACCTCCTCACCGACCTCTACCACGGTCGACGTGAGGGTGATATCCTCTGCGGTCGTCAGATCGATGTTCACCTCGACGTTCGTGGTCACTTTCTTGTTGAAGCCGACGGCGGAGGCCGCGAGCGAGTATTTCCCGGGCTGCACATTCAGGATCACGTAGTAGCCGTCCACATTCGTCGCCGCCCCCTGCTGCGTGCCCTGCAGCAGGACGCTTGCGCCGACGATGGCTTCACCCGTCTGTGTATCCTTCACGGTGCCGGCGATCTTTCCGGTCGTGCCCGCAAACGCGGCGGCGGCACCGGTGATCAGGAGGAGGAAGCACAGCGCAGTTCGAGGGTTCATGGTGTACTCCTCAGCGTCTTGAGAGTTCTTGCGGACCGGCGCTACCGGGTGCCGTCGGGGGGCGGCGACATCCCTGAGGTTTTGGGGTTCGGCGTGGTGCTTGCGGAAAGCGGTAGCAACAGTCGTCATAGGGTATGTTTTTCCTGCAGCGCGTGTTGGAGTGCGGCGCTTCCGGGAAGGCTTGCGCCGCAGGTACTCCGGATGATCAGCCTGGGTGTGAAACTGGTCAGTGTCGGCGATGCCTCGGGTTCCTTGATGCGCGCCAGGAGCTTGTCCACGGCGAGCGCCCCCATTTCATGCATGGGCTGGCGCATAGTGGTGAGCTGTGCATGCTGGGCAAGTTCGATGTCATCGAAACCGACAATGGCCACATCCTCCGGAACGCGGACCCCCTTCTCGCGGCAGACTTCCAGCGCGCCGATTGCCTGCACATCGCTCGCCACGAAGGCGGCCGTAATCTGTTCCTTCTCGGCGGAGACGCGCATCAGTTCCCGCATCGAGATTCTCCCGGCCTCCCGGTTGAAGCCGTCCTGCTTTTCGATCGCCGAGATGAAAACCCTCTCCTGGGAAAAACCCAGTCCAGCTTCTTCCAGCGCCTCGCGGTAGCCCTGCATCCGGTCCTGGGCCGGCGGCGTGTGAGGGCTTGCATTGATCATGGCGATTGAGCGGTGGCCCAGCCTGACCAGGTGGCGCGTTGCCTCCAGTCCCCCCTCGCGGTTCTCGACGCGGATCGAGTCGAACTGTGGGTGCTTCGTATCCACGAGCACAAGGGGGAGGTGCATCTGCTGGAACCGGGTGACATAGCTTTCCGGAAAGCGCATCGAGAAGAAGAGCACACCGTCCACATGACCCCTGTGCAGCGAGCGCTTGAGGTAATAGTCGGCCTGATCGGGACGGTTCACTCCATAGAGGATGATGTCGAAGCCCAGCTCGCCGGCCCGGTCCTGGACACCCTGCAGAACCTGGACGAAGAAATAGCTGATGAAGTAGGGGATGATTACCGAGATTGTGTTCGTCTTCTTGGAGGCAAGACGCTGGGCGTAGGCGTGCGGCTGGTAGTTCAGGCGCTTGACGACCGCCAGGACGCGTTCCCTGGTTTCACGAGAGACGCTCGGGTGGTTGTTCAGGCACCGGGAGACGGTGCCGATCCCCACCTTGGCCTCACGGGCCAGATCGTAAATCGTGACACCCATGTCTTTGTAGCGAATGAACGGAACGGGGTAAGAAATGGAAGCGCTTCCACAAAGATAGGCGATCAAGAGGCGTTTGTCAATATGTTCCACAACATTTTTTTCGGTTTCGGCTCGCCTGAGCTTCTGCGGAAGTGCCATGATCTCGCTCGCAATTGAAAAATTGAAACTGGCTTCCAGGGCCTCCTCGACCTCCATTTCTCGAGGGAAGAGTGTTAGAGGACCAGAAAAATCTGTTATTACGGGGAATTCCATTCCCGTGCGAATGCCGCCGAACTTCATCCGAACCGGCCCAACGATCCAAGCTCCTCCAGCGACTCCAATCCCGGGGATCTTCCATGAATCCAGACGAGCGTGTGGGGATGTTTTGTTGATGCCAGCTTCCACCATTCCTTACCCTTAACAGGCCGCAAGTGGACGGCGAACCTGAATGACGTGGAAGCGTTACCAAACCATTCCGCAACTGTTACCGAAGTGGGTGCGGCTCTTTCATCCTCCGGCAATCAAGACCACAGGCAAGGCTGGTGCCATGTACCCCCACCGGCACAGGCGGGCTGCGAGTGAAGCTTGAGCAGTTGCAGGACAACTTGCCTTTCATTGTTCTCTCCGGTGTGATGCTCAGCACTGTGCGGTTCTCACCTGGGTCTGTTCCGCTCCTTCAACCCGGGCATACCGGGGAAGCGCGGGAGTCAAGCGGACAAGTGGTATGGAGTATGCACAACCTGCCCACCCGACCTCGGAGTGGCCGGGATTGGGAAACAGCAGACAGAGAAGGAAGACCAGGAGAGTCCTCGATCGGGGCGGTTCGTGGCCGGGAAGCTGCGCGTCCGCGACGCTCCGCGTCTACACCGCTTTCCTCGGCAACCCTCTTCGTCCGCAGCGCTGCGCGCCCGCGGCGCTCCGCGCCCGTGGCGCTCTGCGGCCGGGAGTCCCACCACAGCCGCGACCGCATTTCGCGTACTGCATCCCGGGCCGGGATTTGCTATTCCCTCCCTCTCTTTCTATATTCGCGCTGCTCCCCTTTCTTTCCGATGCTTCACACCCGAAGGCGCGTGCATGGCTGGTGTCGACCTAGAGAATGTCTCCAAGACCTACGACAACAAGGCCATGGCGGTCCGAGACTTCAACGTGCACATCGGCGACAGGGAATTCGTCGTGCTCGTGGGGCCGTCCGGCTGCGGCAAGTCGACGGTTCTCAGGATGATCGCGGGTCTCGAGGAGATTTCACAGGGTACAATCCGGATCGACGGGAGGATCGTCAACGAGGTCGCGCCGAAGGACCGGGACATCGCCATGGTGTTCCAGAACTACGCGCTCTATCCCCACATGTCTGTCCGTGAGAATATGGCATTCGGTCTCAAGCTCCGGAAGTACCCGAAGGATGTGATCGAGGAGCGGGTCCTTCACGCTGCAGGCATCCTGGGAATCAACGATTACCTGGACCGCAAGCCGAAGGCCCTGTCGGGAGGGCAACGCCAGAGGGTGGCGCTTGGCAGAGCCATCGTTCGCCAGCCAAAAGTGTTCCTGTTCGACGAGCCGTTAAGCAACCTGGACGCGAACCTTCGCGTGCAAATGCGCACAGAGATCTCGCGCCTTCACCACAGGCTGCAGACGACGATGATATACGTTACCCACGACCAGATCGAAGCCATGTCGATGGGAGACCGGATCGTGGTGATGAAAGACGGCGTGGTACAGCAGATCGACACGCCTCTCACCATCTATCACCACCCCGTCAACAGGTTTGTCGCCGGGTTCATCGGAAGCCCCACCATGAATTTCATTCCGGGGACCCTGCAAGGCGACGGCAGCGCCGGCTTCCGCCAGACGGGAACTTCGCTTGCGCTGGACATCACGGGGCCCGTGGCGGGTCGCCTGAAAGCCGCATCCGGCAAGCCGGTGACTCTCGGCATCAGACCCGAACACATTTTTATTCACAAGCCGGCCGATGTCGCAGCCGTCTCTGCCTTTCAGGCGCAGGTTGAGCTCGTCGAGCCCGTAGGGAACGAGATGTTCGTCTACTTCTCGACCGGAAGTGCAGGCCAGTATGTAGCCCGGATAGCCACTGATGTGCCGCCGGGTGTCGGCACGTCTTGCACGTTTCTTCTGGATACGGCCAAACTGCACTTCTTTGACGCCCAGAGCGAGCAGGCCCTGTAGCAGGGAGCACCCCGTCCGCGTGCCGGGAACATTCCCCAGGACTCCCCGGCTTCCCTTCACGCCCGGACCTAGCGGCCCGGAGGTGGAGAACGCGGCGGGGGAAGCCGGTTTCGCAGGCAACACCCGAAACTCCTCACCTTTGGAGGCGTACCATGGCCCGTTGGGAATCGTGTTGTGCCGCGTTCTTCGCAGCCGTCATCATCTCCGGATGCGGATCTCACGAACCGGTCGTCGAAGAGCCCTTGATGAGCCCCCCTCCGGCGGAGCAACAGCCACCTCCCGTCAGCATCGAGACCCGGACCGACACCGTGGCCACCATCCGCACACCTGCGCAGGAGCCTCAGCAGGTCCCCCCCGCTCCCGCCGTGCAGGCCCGCTTCAAGATCCAGATCGGTGCCTTCCACGACCCGCAACGGGCGACCGTGATACAGAACCTCGCACGCGAGCGCTTCGCCCTTCCCGCCATCAATGAATACGATGCTGCTCACGGCACCTACAGGATCCGTGTCGGCTCGTTCGAAACGCGCAAAGAGGCTGAAGACTTCCGGAAGAAGATGCAGCAACAGTTCCCCGGCGAATACGCCGACGCCTGGATCATCAACCCCGGAGCCGACAGCTGATGAAGGGAACCGCCGCGGTTGCCGTTGTGCTCTGCCTCGCCGGCTGCGCTTCCTCACCTCAACGCAGCACGGACGGCCGCGAAGGGGGCGCCCCATCTGCCCTTCGGCAGTATGAGAATCAGTTCACGCCGTCGGACTACGATCCCGACCCCGGCCGGGCCATGAACGCGGCCCCGGACTCCGGAAGCAGCCTCCACACTGTGAGCGCCGACCCGACAGCTCCGCTTCACGCCACCATGGTTCCCGGCTTCCGTGTTCAACTCGTCGCCACCAGCAGCATCGATGAAGTAAACACCCGCAAGACCCAGGCAGAAGAAGCATTCCCGGGTGAATGGTTCTACATCGAATTCGATCCGCCCTCGTACAAGCTCCGCGCGGGGAACTTCCAGACACGGTTTGATGCCGACCGCTTCGCGCGCACGCTTGCCGCCAGGGGGTTTGGCGATGCCTGGACCGTTCCCGAGCACGTCTTCCAATCGCCCCCGCCTCCCCCACCCCTGGCGAAGACGCCGGCAGCCGCGCCGGACAGCACCGCGGCTCCGCCCTGACCTTACCAGGAGTACCTGATCGTGTACTCCACCACGGCTTCCCCGTCCCTGGCCACGGACACGGGGAATCTCAGCGTTGACTGATCCACTTTCTCATACGGGGTCGAGCTCTTCACAATCTCCCACTGGCTCCACCTCCACGGATGCTCGTACACCAGGACCTCCGCCGTTTCCTCCTTGTGGTTCCTCACTTTCACTTCGATCGTCTCCTCCAGAACGTGTCCGCCAGCCAGAGTCTTCAGGTCTTTTTGTGCCCGCTCCCCCACGATGTCGAAGGCATTCCCCAGGTAGAGCCGGATCTCTTCGCCGCGCGGCGTGTGGTCGATTTCATCCTCCCCGATGAACTGCTCCTTGCCGTCGGCGTCCCGCTGATAGACGCGGACTTTCCCGGCGGGGAGCGGGATCCCGAGCCCTGCCCGCTCGTCGTTCTTGAACGTGACGAATGTCCCCACCTTCGTGTTATACTGCTGCCCGAAGCTCGCCTGCGTCCTGTACGAAGGGTTGTTCCGGTAGACCCGCCACTGGTCCGCCATTCCGTCGTAGATGCACGAGCGCCGGGAAGAGACGTTCCGCCCTGAGGCAAACTCGATTTGCTTTGTCTCCCGGTCGTTCACATCGGTTCGCCTCTGCAGCGTGTAGAGCTTGTACTCGAAGATGTTCGTCTGCTTGAACTGCGGCTGGGCCTCGTCCGCCGCCACCATCACCTTCCCCGCCCGCTGGCCAAGAATTGACTGTTGCTGAATCACGTTCACGTCACCTGCCACGAGCTTCAGTCCAGCGTTCTTGAACGAAGTCCCCGAGTAGTTGGCGATGGTGACCCACGCGTTGATGTCGAGTTTCGAACCGTCCTTCTCCAGCAGGGCGACGTAATTGGAGGACCAGGAGAGCGAGCCGGCCAGGTAGCTGATCTCAGCCCGCTGGGGACCTTCCCTGCTGGAGGAGACCAGCCAGTCCAGCTGGGGCTTGAGGATCAGCCCCTCGGGCAGCGAGGGCAGCACCAGGCGCCCTTCAGGATTGATCTCGATCTTTCCGTTGATCTCCGCGATCATCCCCCCCGTCCCGCCGTAGTTCCCCCCCTGCCCCTGCGCCTGGTACCCGGTCGCGAGCAACCGCCCCTTCACACTGAAGGTCTTCTTCATGTCGGGGTCGACTCTGACGAACTCGACCTCCTTACCCACGTACTTGTCGAGCAGCTTCGCCTGGTGGACGAGGTCGTACTGGTAGTTCTGTTCCAGCACGCGCACGGCCGCGGGATCCGAGAGGCTCTGGAAATGCACGGATGTACCGTCAATGGTCGCGGGGATGTCGGGGATGACCAGGTGCCCCAACCCCTTGGCGAGCGTGATCAGCCGTTCTTCGCGGACGAGAGAAAGGTTCTGATTGTAGATCGTCAGATCCACCGAGATTCGCCTGCCGGACGAAGTATCTACCTGGGCCGCACCGGGTGTGGCCAGCACGAAGAGGGCAGCGGCGGCGAGCGTGCGAGTGTTCATGGGAATCCTTTCTGTCGTGTGTTGGAGCTCATGTTTCGCGTGATTGCAAACATTGGGTGAACTTCGTACGTTGTGCCGTTCACCTTCCGCACGTTGCTATCATTAACCGGTGAAAGGTAAATGAGGGAACGGTTTCGTTCGCAGAACTCAGGGCAGGCGTCCGGGGACGAGATTCTTGCCATGCTCCGCAGCGGCAACGAATTCGGGCTTTTCCTGCTCTATCACCGGTGCCGGCCCTCCATCACCTCCTATGTGCTCAGAAACAGCGGCGACACCGACGACGCTGAAGACATGCTTCAGGAGGCCTGCGTCATCATCTGGGAGCGGATCCGTGCCGGACTCTACACGAACGAGGCGAAGCTGGAAACCTTCGCCCTCGCCGTGGTAAAGAATATCTGGCTTCGGAGGCTCTCCCGCAAGCGGAGTGAGCGGAACACGACGATCGATCCCGACACCATGCCCACGGGGGATGCCGGACCGCTTGAAGACCTCGTCCAGGAAGAACGCTCCGAGATCGTGCGGCGGGCGCTGGAGAGCATGGGAGATCCCTGCAGGTCTCTGCTCATCCTCTACTATTATGAGGAGCTGGATATGAAGGAGATCGCCCGGCGAATGGGGTTCGCCAACGCTGCAACGGCAAAATCGAAAAAATACCAGTGTAAGAAGATGCTTCAGCTCCGTGTGGGAGTCGCCGAAGGGGTCAAGCCATGAAGAATCCGGATTACAATCCGGACGACGGCTCGGGCCATGCCGAGGAGCAGCATCACCATGAGCCTCCCGTTCATCTTGTCGATGACCTCGACTTGCTGGAAAACTTCGTGCGGGGTGGAATTCTAAACCGCAGGGAATGGGAAAACCATCTCCGCCTTTGCGCAAAATGCCGGGAGGGTGTGGAGGCGGAGGCAGCTCTCGTGGCCGGAATCCGCAAGGCCGGGCGGGAAGAGGCAAAACGGCGTCTCCGCCAGCTTGTCCTGAAGGAACAACGGAGGGAGGAGAAGGTCCCCTGGCCCCGGATATGGAGCATCGCGGCGGCAATCGTAATCCTTGCAGGACTCGGCATCGTCGGCCGCTGGCTGACCACCCGTCCCTCAGGCACCCCGGAAACCCTGACCGAGCAGAGCAGAGACTCTTCTCTCGCGAACGGCCCGGCTGCGGGAAAGGACTCCCCGGGATCCGGCATCCGGTCCTCTTCCAAGGCTCAACCAGAGATTACGGCGGAGGCGAAGGCCCCTCCCCTCGGTTCAGGGAAGAAGGACCTCTTCAAGCCTGCACCCGCATCTCCCGCGAACTCGGACGCCGCCCTGCGCACAGAGGAGGACGCAATGCAAACCCGGCCGACCGTTGAGGGGAAAAGGGAAACCCGGCCAGGCGTCGCCTACGAAGCACGAGCGGCCGGAGCGCCGGCCACGTTCACGCGCACGGAGGCCCGGATTATCGGCGCCGGACAGGCCGCCTATGAGGGGAGAGATGCTTCCCCGGTCATGACGAGCCGCGCCCTGAGCGCCGCGGAAGGGAAGGTAAAAGACTTTTCACCGGGCGTGGCGCGGGTCTCATCTTTCATTTCACGGGATTCCATCCGGGTCGCCGTTCGGATCGATCGGGATCCGGGGCTCGAGCATTCGGATCTCGTCCCCGCCCTTGTCCTGTTCGACTCCTCAGAGGTGCAGATCACCCTCCTCGTTCCCCCATCTGATTCCGTCTTCTACAGAGGTCCCGCCCGCGCCTACAGAGCCGGTCTGGATTCCGTCATCCTGGTTGCAGGCACCCGGCGGCTCTCGATGCGTCTCCCCCCGAGACCCGAAGGTACGGGCGATCCCCTGAAATGAGGAGGACCGGACGATTGATAGTTTTTTCTCCGGCCTCTTGAGGAACCAGAACTCGCATTCGCCACTTATCCAACTCTTGCCTCGGCTCTCTATACCTCCCGTGGGGAAAACATTGCTTTGGTTGATGTAATAGAATCCACGCGGGCAGTTACGTGGAGACGAAACGCCTTATTGTCCTCCGCTGAGTCCTGGCAGGTCAGCGAATGACTGGGCCCCATTAGGTGCCGTGAACGACATTGTCGCGTGCGGCGACGGGGGGAGCGGCGCGGCCGTGAAGGAATCTGACGTGGATGAGGCTGACCGCGACAAGAGCGCTGACAGCAAGAAGCTGGACGGGAAGGATAACGGGAATCCGTCTCACAGCCGGGTCCTCATGCCGAAGCGGCACTAAGCCGGAGCGTCAGGCTCGGGCGAGCGTGGCGAGTTGCCGGCGGCAGGATGGGCAAAGCGCCGCCGGCTTCATGTCGATGTCTTCGACGTACGTGGAGATGTGCATCGCACACTCCCGCGCCGGGCAATGCAGGAGACCGAACACGTGTCCGAGCTCATGGACTGCCTCTTTATGCAGGCGCTCGAACAGGCGCCCCTGGTCGCGCGGCAGGCCGTACCGCTCGTTCTGCAAACGGTGGTAGGACACCACCGCCACGCGGCCGCCAAGCTGTGCCTCGCCGAACACATACGTCAGGATGGGGATAAACAAGTCTTCATCCACCACGGCAAGGAGACTGGGAGAATCCCCTCTCATGCCGCCGATGGAGGCATAGCGCCCTTGGAGGTGGTTGATGAGTGCGGTGGAATTGTACTGCAGCCGGCGAGGGTCGAGGAATTGATCGAGATCCAAGTCGATTTCCCCCACCTCCGCCACGGCGTCGAAATCCGCCTCGAGGGCGGGCCTGAGCGCTGCCACCATATCGCGGTCTGCGCTGCCGAGGGGGAGGAGGCGGATCCGGCTCACGGCTCGCGCTTCAGTCCGTATTTCTCAATCTTGTGATAGAGCGTGACGCGGTCGATGTCGAGGATTGCGGCACTGCGGCTTATATTCCACCCTGTTTCCTTCAGGATACGCTCAATGTGCCGCTGCTCCACGTCATCGAGCCTCTTCCCTTCGGACGTTGTGCCGGAGGTCGCCTGCAGGGGGAGATGTTCCCGCTCGACCATCGGCCCGCATGTCACCACCATGGCCCGTTCGATGGCGTTCTCGAGCTCGCGCACGTTTCCGGGCCAGTCATAGGCCTTGAGGGCATACATGGCCTCAGGGGTGAAGCCGGTCACCTTCTTGCTCATTGCCAGCGCATACTTCTCCACGAAGAAGTGGGCGAGTTTCGCGATATCCCCGCGGCGCGCCCGCAGCGGGGGCAGCTCGATCGTGAAGACGTTGAGCCGGTAGTACAGGTCTTCACGGAACGTGCCCTCCTTCACGGCGCGCTCCAGATCACGATTGGTGGCGCAGATGATCCGGAAGTCGGAATGCACGATGTCGCTTCCGCCCACGCGCGTGAACTGCTTCGTCTCGATGACACGCAGGAGATCCATCTGCGTTTTCGTGTCGATGTTGCCGATCTCATCGAGGAAGAGCGTTCCGCCGTCTGCAGCCTCCACCTTGCCCTTCCGCCGGTACTGCGCCCCGGTGAATGCGCCGCGCTCATGCCCGAAGAGCTCGCTCTCCAGAAGGGTCTCAGTCATTGCACCGCAGTTCACGGTCACCAGCGGGAAGTACTTGCGCGCGCTCTGGTTATGAATGGCCCTGGCAACCAGCTCTTTCCCGGTGCCGCTCTCGCCGCGGATCATCACGGTCGTGTCGGTCGCGGCGACGGTCCGGACGAGATCCATCACCTTCGTCATTTCGGCGGACTCGCCCACGATTTCCGTATCGGTGGCCATCTCCGACACCCGGTCTCTGAGCTGCTGGTTCTCCTGGAGGAGCTCATGCTGCTTCAGCGCCTTCTCGATGATGTGGTCGAGATAGTCCGGATCGATCGGCTTGGTGATGTAATCGTACGCCCCTTCTTTCAACGCCTTGACCGCAGTGTCCACAGAGGCAAAGGCGGTGATGATAATCACCGTGATACTCTTGTCGATCTCGCGGACACGCTGGAGAAGCTCGATGCCGTCCATGCCGGGCATCTTGATGTCCACGAGCATGAGGGTCCAGCCGCCCCCCTGCAGTTTGCGAAGAGCGGCCGCGGCGTTCTCCGCCGCATCGACGCGGAAACCGTCTTCGCGGAACCACTTCGTGAGGGACTCTCGGACAATCAGTTCATCATCGACAATCAGGATGCCAGTGTCGCTCTTTTTCATGCATGGACTCCTTCGTACGCCGTGCGGGGCCCCGGGAGGGGGACATCCTCTGGCTGTTGAGCGGGAAGCGTGATAGTAAAGACCGTCCCCTGTCCGGGTGCCGATTCCACCTCGATCGTTCCCCGGTGGCGGTCAATGATGCCATAGGCGATGGCCAGCCCGAGACCCACCCCTTTCCCTTCGGACTTCGTCGTAAAAAACGGCTCGAAGATATGCGCCTTCACTTCATCGGTCATCCCCGGGCCGTTGTCGGCCACGCGGATCACCATCGAAGGGCCCGACGGCTCAATGCTGACGCTGAGCGTCCCCCCCGTCTGCCCCGCGCCCGTGATTGCTTCGATGGCATTGACCATGAGGGCGATCAGGACCTGCTGGATCTGGTTGGGATCGCATTCAGTGAGGTCCTCCCCACCGGCTTTGCTTTCGAGCCGGACCCCGTGCATCTCCGCGTGGTGGTTGACGAGCAGCACGCACCGGTCGACGATCGTCTTCAGGTGCACCGGCTGAAAGGCGGCCCCGCCCTGCCGGGCGAACAGCAAGAGATTCTTGACGATGTTGCCGCAGCGCAGCGCCTCGTCACCGACGAGCTTCAAGTCGTCACAGTACGAGACAAGCTCTTCGGGCGGGAGCGAGGTCTTCTTAATCCGCTTGATGAGGAGGCGCGCAAAGGTGAGGATCCCTTCGAGGGGGTTGTTCAGCTCGTGGGCGACGCTTGAGGCAAGATTGCCGAGCGACGCCATTTTCTCCACTCTGACCATCTGCAGGTGGACCTTTTCCAGGTCGGCCGTCTTCTGGCGCACCTTGGCCTCGAGCGTCTCCGACCATGCTGTGTTCTCCGCCCTGGCCCGTGTGAGCTCTTCCGTCATCGTGTTGAAGGCGGCGGCAAGCTGGCCGAGCTCGTCCCGCGAACGGGATTCCAGCCGCTGGTCCAGATGGCCCTCCGAGACAAGTTCCATGCCCGCCATCAGTTTCTTCACCGGCCTCCGCACGACGAGCCAGATGAACCCTCCGGAGACGACACCGATGAGCAACACTGTGGCTGCCGAGAGGAGGAGAAGCTGGTTCTTGCTTTCGGCCAGATGCCCGTCGACCGCACCGAGCGACATTTTCACGTCGAGCACCCCGAGGATCGTCTTGCTCTCGGGATGCGCGTGGCAGGCCGCCTCGGCGCACTGCTGTTCGTTGGCAATCGGCGTTATCAGGCCCAGCACCCGCTCGCCGCCCGGGTTGGAAAAGATCCGGGAGAGTATGGGGAACTGCGGATGCGGGTTTTGCAGGCCGCCGGAGGAGTGGCAGATGACGCAGGCTTCCGCGTTCTTGTTCACGCTGGTGTGGAGATCCGCCGCCGTCGTGCCGAAGATGACCTCCCCCGCTTTGTTGTAGATCCTGATCCCGTCGATGCCCGGCTGCGTCCCGAGGGAGGCGATGATTTCGTGGACGTCTTCCTTCCGGTTCAGCATCATGCTGTGCCGCGTCGAACGAGCAATCAGGTCACTGACCCGGCCGGCGCTCTGCATCACGTTTTCCATCAGGTTGGATTCTTGAACCCGGATGGTCGCGATTGTCAGCAGGCCGAGGATGACGGTTTGCACGAGGGTGATGACAAGAAACAGCTTGAACGCAATGGACTGCGTCAGGTGAGCGTATTTTCCCATGGGGGAGCGCATGCTGCGCATAGACTCACCCATAAACCATGCCATTCTCGCAGGAAGGAAAGCGGGTCAAAACAGGTGGAATCGTGCTTCTGTCCACACCCCTCCGCCAAAATGCCGTCTCTTTCCCATGAATGCGAAACACCTGTTGCATTTTTACGCATTCCGGAATTTTCCCCCGCGGAAGGCCAAACTTCGTCCCTTTTCCCTCCTGGGTCCTGAGGGGAAACAGAGGAGCCGCCCGGCAGCTCCCTTGCTGCCCTCTCAACGAACGGATGTGGAGCTACTTCATGGCGACCGCGCGAAGGGGGGCGTGCTGCTCCTCATTGTGGGTTTTCTCGCCGAACACGTCGAAGTAGCGCGCGATCAGCGCGAAAGCGGCGAACCCCGCGGCTGCCAGGCCCATGGTGATGCCGAGCTCCTGCCAGCTCGGGAAATAGGTCCGGTCGGGCCAGCGTTCCATGCTTGTGACTGCCGTGTTCACCCTGTGTGCGACGAACCCGAGCAGGACGAGCGTCGAGGAATAGAACAATCCTGCCTTGGACGTGCGCACCTTACGGATTATGAGGAGGAAGAAGGGGACGATTACGCCGAGAGTGATCTCCAGAAGGAACATCCAGCTCTGGTAGGAGCCGTCGAACGCGTACTTGAGAGCGTCGCGGTTGATGAGGTCCTGGATGCGCACCGTGAAGAACAGCGCAAGCACCACAGCCACCACCCTGGCGAGATCGGTCAGGAGGGGGAGCTCGATTTCGCGGCCGAAGGCACGGGAAGACAGGAACGACTCGAAGATGGTCATCGACAGGCCCGCCGCCACGCAGGAGATGATGAAGAGGAAGGGGATGATATTGGAATACCAGAGAGGATGCATGCGCGACGGAATGATCAGGAACAGGGACCCGAGCGACGACTGATGCAGTGTCGAGAGGACGACTCCCAGGATGACGAGGGGGATCGTGGCCGCCTTCACCGCCTTCAATGCGCGGTGGAGCTTGAACCGTTCCAGGACCACCGGGCTGAACTCCAGGGCGAGAACGGTAGTGTAGAGCATCACGCACCATGCGACTTCGAACATCACCGAGTGGGGGTTCCACATGATCATGGCGTGCCAGATGGCCCACGGGCGCCCGAGATCGGCCATCAGCCCGCAGATCACGAGCACGTAGCCAAGGAAGGCGGTCAGGATAGTCGGCCGGAGGATGGGGCGGAAGCGCTCGAGGTTGAAGATGTACACCGTCGCGGCGATCGTGAAACCGCCGGCCGCGATGCCGACCCCGACCAGGATATCGATACCGATCCAGATGCCCCACGGGAAGGTGTCGACCAGGTGGGTCGTGGCTCCGAGCCCCATACTGTAGCGCTCAACCGCAGCCACGACGCCGATAAGGATCAGAACGGCAGCCACACATTTCCAGAAGCTCAGCGTTGCAAGACGGGGGAGTTTCATCGTCGTGGCCTTTCGCCGGTGTGTGTTGTGTTTCTTTCGGGTGAACGCTTCCGCTCTTCGGCTTCAAAGCGAGCCACCTCGGCGCGCCTCGACGTGATCCAGTGGATGCCGAAGAGCACGACGCCGGCGGTGACCGTGTACTTGGGAATCTGGGAGAGCACCCGCCACGAGAGGTCCGGGATGGGCTCTGCCGGGAGGTTGGTGGGAAGGCCCAGGTCCCCGAACGGAACGTTCGAGAGGTACATGACGGACGTCCCGCCGGCTTCGGTGAGCCCGTAAATATGGTCGATGTACTGGCCCGGATTCTCGTCGATACGCTTCCTCGCCTCCTTGATCAGCTCGTCGCGGTCCCCGAAGGCCGTCGCCCCGGTCGGGCAGGCGTCGGCACAGGCGGTCTGACCGCCGGCCTCGACCCTCTCGTAACACATCCGGCACTTCTGGACACGCGGTGCAAGGCTTCCCCATTCGTAGCGCGGCACCTCGAAGGGGCATGCCTGCATGCAGTAGCGGCATCCTATGCATTTGTTCTCATCGTACAGCACCGCCCCGGTATCCATTTTGGTGAACGCGCCGACCAGACACGCCGACACGCAGGTGGGCTGGTTGCAGTGCATGCAGAGGCGGCGCACGAACGTCTGGTCGTTGTTGATCCCCTGCACGACGGTGTAGTGTGTGGCCGAGAGCTGGAGCGATTCTTCCTGGGGAAGGTTGTTCGCCTCGGCGCAGGCCACCGCGCACGCCCGGCAGCCGATGCACTTCGTGACGTCGATCAAAAGCCCTTTGTGTTTCATGACTCGTCTCCGGTTACGTGGTGCCGTTTGCGCCCGCGGCGTCGTCGGCCGGGACCGTGAGGAATTGATCCCTGAACTCGGCCCACACGGCGCCGTCATACAGCTTCAGGATGCCGTCCACGAGGTTTCCCCCGTCCTGCATCATGGCGAATTCCCCTGCGCCGCTCTTTCCGGCGAAGAAGTCCCGGGCCAGGGCGGCCTGCTCCTTCAACCATTGGAGGGCCTGCGGGGCCACGAGCGTGCGCCGCGACTCGCCCGGATCGGGCTGGATCTGGACCAGCCATCCGCTGCCGTACGGATCGTCGTGGGCGGCCGAGGGAGTGTTCAGAATGCGGGTGTTGACCGCCACCACACGGCCGCGGACCGGCAGTGCGAGGGCCAGCGACCGCTCCCCGTCCTCGATAAGGATCTTTCCGCCGGACAATCCGGCTTCCGGCAGGACGATGCGCCCGACGGAGCCGAAGAATTTTGTGATGAACTCGTCAAGGCCGACCGTGACGACCGAGCCGGCATCCCGCTTCAACCAGGTGTGGTTGAGGGCAAGCTCGATCCCCGCCGGGATCCGGTTGAAGCTGTCGAGCACAGAGGCAACCCGCTCGCGCACGACCAGCCCCATCTTCCTGGCCCGGAAGCGCTGCACGAAATGGTCGGCCGTCAGGAACACGGTGAGCATGAGGAGCAGGAACAGGACAGTCATGGCGATCTCCGTCAGCTTTTGTGAATGGCGTCGGTAAGAAAGAATTCCTTTACCAGGGAGTCCCACTCCCGGGCAGAACACTTGTCGGACAGGTCCCGCACCAGCTCACCCCCGTCCTGCAGCAGCAGCGCGGGTGTTCCGGCAAAGAACTGGCGGAGCCGCATCCTCACGGTTTCCAGCCATTGCTGCGCGGCTTTGCCGGCAAGCAGGTTCTTGGTCTGGATTGAAAGGTCAAACGGTTTCACACGGATCAGCCACCCGTCCCCATACGGCGCGCTGTTCACCAAGGAAGGGTTGGCGAGGACCATTTCGTTCTTGGCCACCACGCGCCCGGCAACAGGACTGAGGATGGGAACCGTGCGATCCCCGTGGCGGAGGTGCCAGGCAACTCCCCCCTGCTCCAGGCCTTTCAGGAGGCGGGGAAGCTGCACCTCTTCAATCGGACCGATGAGCGATTGCGCAAACTCATCGATGCCCACCAGAACGTCGCCGTCTTCTGTTTCACGCATCCAGGAATGACCGGGGTGAAAAAACCGCCGCACGATCACCGGCTGTACCTCCTTGTGGGGCCGCTTTGACGTCACCCATCTGACTGCAATCAGGACCATCGCTGTCAGCAGACCGATAATGGTGGACATGGCGCGCTCCTTTCTCTTTTGCTGGATTCCTGAACCACTGCTGATTATTCTGCCATACTTATATCAAGATGTTTGCCAGATTTTCCGAAGAACCTGAGTCACAGGGGTAGCCGGGTGCAAGAGAAAGCTGCTAAACAGTTTAGAATTCCTCACAATCGATTGAGGGAAGAGTGAGGTTTTTGGCAGGTTGAGCGTATTGTTGTGAACCTCTACACTCCATTCTCATATCGAGTATGGATTCCACTTTAATCGATTATATGATTGAGACTTAATCAACCGTTGTTTTTATCTACACCATAAGCTCGAAACTCTACATTCGCTCCATGACCTCCAGAAGTATTGTTTTCCCATGCTTTTTGACAATCCGTACCCAAAATCGCCTCTTTGCCCTTCCCCGGCACATGGGACAAATTGCGGCATCGAATGGATTCAACTTTCCCCGCCTCTGACTCGGACCATCAGGCTAAGCCCGGCCAACACAGGGAGACGCTGCGAATCTGGGACAAACGGGGGAGTAATGACCCGTTGCCCCGCTTGATGAGCGTTCGGGCCCCCATGTATGTGCCGCGCCGGGACCCCTGCTTCCTCCTCTGCCACCCATTCCAGCACTCAGCAAATTCCAATAAGTGAAACCCCGATTTCTAGTATTTCAGAAAGTAAGGTCGTTCAGAGGGGAGCAGGTCTTCAGTCTCAGCGGTAGAGAAAACGGAAAGGGGTTTAAACATCCCATTCGGCAACTGGACTTCGATTCTTGCGATCCACAGGACGCTCCTTCTGGCACACCACATGCTATCCACGTCTTCGTAAATGACGCTTCCAGGAGCCCGCCGGAAGGCTTCGCGCCCATACGGCTCTGTTTACAGCGCGGCTACTCCCAGCCCGGGAGCTCTTCTCCATCGTTCATAGGAAGTCATCCATGTGCCACTCAGCCAATCCACGAGGAATGTATGTCGGAGTATGTCAATAGTCTGATCACTCTGGTCAAGACGAAGAACCCCTCAGAACCCGAGTTCCATCAGGCCGTCCAGGAGGTCACAGAATCTCTTGAGATCGTCCTTGAACGCCACCCCGAGTACCGCAGCGCAAAGATCCTTGAACGCATGGTCGAACCGGACCGCGTGATCATGTTCCGCGTCCCCTGGATCGATGATCAGGGGGAATTCAATGTGAACCGCGGTTTCCGCATTCAAATGAACAACGCGATCGGACCATACAAGGGAGGCCTCCGTTTCCACCCTTCGGTGAACCTCGGTATCCTGAAGTTTCTTGCGTTCGAACAGGTCTTCAAGAACAGCCTCACCACGCTCCCCATGGGCGGGGGAAAAGGGGGATCGGACTTTGATCCCAAGGGAAAGAGCGACATGGAGGTCATGCGGTTCTGTCAGAGCTTCATGACCGAACTCTTCCGGCACGTCGGACCGGACATCGACATCCCGGCCGGAGATATCGGAGTCGGCGCCCGCGAGATCGGCTATCTCTTCGGCCAGTACAAGCGGCTCACGAGAGAGTTCTCCGGCGTCCTCACCGGCAAGGGACTGAGCTGGGGAGGTTCCCGCATCCGGCCGGAAGCCACAGGCTTCGGCGTGGTCTACTTCGCGCAGGAGATGCTGAAGACCCGGGGGATTTCCATCGAAGGGAAAAAGGTCGCCATCTCCGGCTTCGGCAATGTCGCATGGGGAGCGGTGCTCAAGGCAACTGAACTGGGAGCTACCGTCGTCACACTGTCAGGCCCTGATGGGTTCGTCCACGACGAGCAGGGTGTCAAGGGGGAAAAGATCGCCTTTATGCTCGAGATGCGGGCAAGCGCGCGTGACAGCGTTCAGGACTACGCCACCAGGTTCAAGGTCCCCTTTTACCCGGGCAAGCATCCGTGGAGCGTCAAGGTCGACGTGGCACTTCCCTGCGCCACACAGAATGAACTGAATGCCGGCGACGCCCGCGAGCTTCTCGCCAACGGCTGCATCTGCGTCTGCGAAGGAGCGAACATGCCGACCACACTCGAGGGGGTGAAAGCCTTCCTCGACGCCAATATCCTTTACTCTCCGGGCAAGGCTTCAAATGCGGGAGGCGTTGCGACATCCGGCCTCGAGATGAGCCAGAACAGCATGCGCTTCACCTGGCCCCCCGAGGAAGTCGACCACCGTCTCCGTCAGATCATGCACGACATCCATCATACATGCGTGGAGACCGCACGGGAATACGGCATTCCCGGGAACTATGTCACCGGGGCGAATATTGCCGGGTTCCTCAAGGTCGCCAATGCCATGCTTGACCAGGGACTCGTCTGAAGCCTCGAAACGCCCCGCCCACGCACCGGGAGGGCGGGGCGCCCCACGGGGGGGGTGGCGTTCCTCCTGAAGCCACGGCCGCTTCCCGAATGCACGAGAAGGCAACGGCCATACTCTCGCAAAAAAATGACGATGAGGCAACAACCCTGTTTCGCGTAGATACTCGCTGAGGCAAGTCGGCGACTTGCCCCTCAGAGCCCATTGTCGTACCTTTCGTCGAAATCCCTCCTCTGCGCTCTCCATGGACCGCACTGAACACCTGGAAATCGAGGAAATCTCCTCGGGCCGCATCAAGAGCTTTCAGAAGCTGATGCGCATCAAGGTCCGCGACATTCTCCTCGTCTCGAGCCTCTACGACAACTACCTCTTTGAAGAGGATGGACGCCTCTATGAGCTGATTCTCAGGGAGTTCCAGAATCTGAACCTCAGCCATCCCCCGGACATCACCCATGTCACCAGCGGGGCCGAGGCGCTCGACCTGCTCGGGGGCGGTACACATTTCGACCTGATCATCTCCACGCTCCACATCGAGGACATGCACGTCATCCGCTTTGCGCGAAGTGTCCGCGAAGCGGGGTTCACCCTCCCCATCGTCCTCCTTGCGTACGACAACCGGGAAAAGAAGGATATCGTCACCTACTACGATACGTCTGTCTTCGAGCGGATCTTCATCTGGCAGGGGGACTACCGGCTCATCATCGCCGCAATCAAGGACGTCGAAGACCGTCTCAACGTTGAACACGACACGCAGGCCGTGGGCGTCCAGGTGATCATCCTGATCGAAGACAACGTGAAGTTCTACTCCTCCTTTCTCCCCCTGCTCTACACGGAGATCCTCAACCAGTCGCAGCGGCTGCTCTCCGAAGGTGTAAACGTCACCCACAAGCTGCTCAGGCTCAAGGCCCGGCCGAAGATCCTCCTCTGCACGACCTACGAGCAGGCATGGGAGTACTACGAGAAATATCAGGAGTATATCCTGGGGATCATCTCCGATATCAACTTCCTGCACAAGGGGGTGAAGGACCCGGAAGGGGGTATCCACTTCGCCGTCGAGGTCCGGAGCAGACACGCGGATATCCCCATTCTTCTCCAGTCCAGCAACCCGGACTACGAAGCGCGGGCGACAGCCACCGGCGCGTCCTTCCTCCTGAAAGGTTCCCCCACACTTCTCCATGATCTCCGGGAGTTCGCGCTGAACAACCTGGGCTTCGGCGACTTTGTGTTCCGCACTCCCGACGGGCGGACGGTCGGGCGTGCCTCGAACCTCAAGGAGCTCGAGGAACAGCTCCGGATCGTGCCCGACGAGTCCATCATCTTCCACGGAGAGAGGAACCACTTCTCAAACTGGCTCAAGGCCCGCACGGAGTTCTGGCTGGCGCACCGCCTCCGTCCGCGCAAGGTGACGGAGTTTTCGCATGCCTCGGACCTGCGGGAGGAGCTCATCCGCTCACTCCGGGTCTACCAGGAAGTCCGCCAGCGCGGCATCATCACCGAATTCACCAGAGAATCGTTCGACCCGCTCAACTCGTTCGCGCGGATCGGCACCGGTTCCCTCGGAGGAAAGGCGCGCGGCCTGGGCTTCCTCAATACCCTGATCAGCAACTACAATATCAGCGAGCGATTCGACGGAGTCCGCATCGCCGTCCCTTCCGCCATCGTCCTTGCCACGGACATTTTCGACCGGTTCCTGGACGAAAACGGGCTCAACGCCGGCAAGCTCCAGAGCGCGCCCGACGAGGAGGTCCTGCGGGCGTTCCAGGAAGCCCCGCACTTCCCCTCTGACATCCTGGAGAAGCTTGCCTGTTATCTGGAACTCACGCATGTGCCCCTGGCCGTACGCTCCTCCAGCCTCCTCGAGGATTCTCAGTACCAGCCGTTCGCCGGGGTCTATCAGACCTACATGATCGCCAACAACAACCCCGACGATCGCCTCAGGCTGGCCGAGCTCCAGCAGAGCATCCGGCTGATCTATGCCTCGACCTTTCTCCGCAAGGCCAAGGACTACGTGAAGGCCACCGCCTACCGCCTCGAAGAGGAGAAGATGGCCGTCATCGTCCAGCAGATGGTGGGGGCCCGGAGGAACGACCGTTTCTATCCGGACTTTGCAGGAGTCGCAAAGTCGTACAACTTCTACCCCGTGCCGCCGCAGAAATCCACCGACGGGATCGCCCAGGTCGCCCTCGGGCTGGGGAAAATGGTGGTCGATGGCGGGAACGCCGTCCGATTCTGCCCGAAGTTCCCACGGCATCTGATGCAGTTCTTCTCCACCAAGGAGACCATCCGGAACGCCCAGCAGGATTTCTACGCGCTCGATCTCGCCGAAAGCCTCCACTACAACGGGAGCCAGACCCCGGACCTCTACGTGCGCCTCTTTGACCTCCATGCGGCCGAGGAGGACAGGACCCTGTTCGCCGTCGGCTCCACCTACTCGCCGGAGAATGACGCTGTCTACGACGGTGTCTCCCGCCCCGGCAAGCGCGTCGTCACGTTCGCCCCCGTCCTGAAGCACAGAATCTTCCCCCTCCCGGATATCCTGGACCTCGTCCTGGACATGGGCACGTGGGGGATGGGAACGCCCGTGGAGATCGAGTTCGCGGTCAATCTCGAGGCACCGGCCGGAAGACGCAAGGAGTTCGCCCTGCTCCAGATGCGCCCCCTCGTGCTCAGCTACGAGATGGAAGAGCTCGATATCGAAGCGGTGAACGAGGGGGATGTGATCTGCCACAGCCAGCAGGTGCTCGGGAACGGCGCTATCACGGACCTCCACGACATTGTCGTGGTGGACATCCTCAGTTTCGAACGCAACCGGAGCAGGGAAGCCGCGCTCGAGGTGGCCGAAATCAACGCCCGCCTCCTGGCGGCCAAACGGCCGTACGTCCTGATCGGCGTCGGCCGCTGGGGGAGCCTCGACCACTGGCTTGGCATCCCCGTCACGTGGGACCAGATTTCGGGCGCGGCCGTCATCGTGGAGTCGGGGTTCAAGGACCTGAACGTCACCCCGTCGCAGGGATCCCACTTTTTCCAGAACATCACCTCCTTCCGCGTGGGGTATTTCACCGTGAACGCCTTTGTGAATCAGGGGTTCATCGACTGGGAGTGGCTCAGGAGGCAGCCGCCGTCGTCGCGGGGGCCGCTCGTTCGCCATCTGTCGTTCGAGCTTCCGATCACGGCGAAGATCAACGGCCACAGGAACAAGGGAATCATTCTGAAACCAGGAAAGTAAGAGATCCCCCCCGATGCCCGATCCGGGGTTTCATCAATCACTCGCACGAAAGGGCCACTTCCACCGCATCATCCAGGGCGCAACCGCACACGGCCGCGCCTGCCTTCACACACCGTTACCATCAGGAGATCCCTATGTCCGGTTATGTTGAAGATCTTATGGCTCAGGTAAAGGGCAAACATCCCAGCGAACCTGAGTTCCACCAGGCCGTCCACGAAGTCGCCGAGTCTCTCTCGCTCGTGTTCGAACGCCACTCGGAATACCGCGCGGCGAAGATCCTTGAGAGGATCATCGAACCGGAGCGTACCATCATGTTCAGGGTTCCCTGGGTCGACGACCAGGGCGAGGTGCACGTCAACCTGGGATACCGTATTGAGATGAACAGCGCCATCGGCCCCTACAAGGGCGGGTTGAGGTTCCACCCGTCCGTGACACTCGGCATTCTCAAGTTCCTCGCATTTGAGCAGGTGTTCAAGAACAGCCTCACGACGCTCCCCATGGGGGGCGGCAAGGGGGGCTCGGATTTCGATCCGAAGGGCAAGAGCGACCTCAAGATCATGCGGTTCTGCCAGGCGTTCATGAGCGAGCTCTTCCGCCATATCGGGCCCAACACGGACGTCCCGGCAGGCGACATCGGAGTCGGGGGGCGCGAGATCGGCTACCTGTTCGGACAGTACAAGAAGCTCCGTAACGAATTCACCGGAGTCCTGACCGGCAAAGGGATCAACTGGGGCGGCTCGCTGATCCGGCCGGAGGCGACGGGCTACGGCGCCGTTTACTTCGCCTCCGAAATGCTCGCCACCCGCGGCGAGAGCCTCCAAGGGAAAACCTGCCTGGTCTCGGGAAGCGGCAACGTCGCCCAGTACACGATCGAGAAAATCAACCAGCTCGGCGGCAAAGCGGTCACGGCATCGGATTCCAACGGCTTCATCTATGACGAGGAAGGCATCAACGACGAAAAGCTCGCCTTCCTCAAGGAGCTCAAGAACGTCCGGCGCGATCGCATCAAGGAATACGCCGCCCAGTACAAGAACGCGGTCTATGAGGCCGTCGATCCGCACGCCGCCGGCAATCCCCTCTGGGACCACCCGGCCGACTGCGCCTTCCCCAGCGCAACACAGAACGAGGTCAACGAGAAGGATGCGGCAAATCTCCTCCGCAACGGCGTCTACGTCGTTGCCGAAGGGGCCAACATGCCGACCACCTACGAAGGGGTGCAGGTATTCCTCAACGAGAAGATCCTCTACGGGCCGGGGAAGGCCGCCAATGCCGGCGGCGTTGCCGTCTCAGGCCTCGAGATGGCCCAGAACAGCATGCGGCTGCCATGGACCCGGGAAGAGGTGGATGCCCGCCTGCAGCTGATCATGAAATCCATCCACGCCACCTGCCTGCTGACCGCCGAACGGTTCAGCACTCCGGGGAACTACGTGAATGGCGCAAACATCGCCGGCTTCCTCAAAGTCGCCGACGCGATGATGGACCAGGGAGTCGTCTAGCGGACTCCCCGGTCGTCTCAGGCGCGGGGACGGCACTGACGGCCGTCCCCGCGCGCATGCCTCCACAGACAGACGCGGTCATGGGCCACTTCACCGAAGGCTTCCCCGCTCCAGACATCTCCCTCGTGGAGCACGGGTACGGCAACAGGTTCCAGGGATTCCAGAACCTCATGCGCCTGCGCATCAGGGACATCCTGCTGGTGTCGAGTCTCTATGACCTCTACCTATTCGAAGAAGACGGCCGCCTGTACGAGCTCATCCGCAACGAATACCAGGGCTTCAACCTCAGCCACTCCCCGGAACTCACCAGGGTGTCCAGCGGACGCGATGCAATCGCTCTTGCCCTGGAGGAACGCCGCTTCGATCTGATCATCACCACACTCCATATCGACGACATGCACGCCGTCGAGTTCGCCCGCAGGGTGAAGGAAGCAGGGCTTCAGATCCCCGTCGTTCTCCTCACCCACGACAACAGGGAGCTGCGCGAGCTGCTCGTCTCGGGCAACTCGACGGTCTTCGACAGGGTGTTTGTCTGGCAGGGGGACTTCCGCATCATCATCGCCATCGTCAAGTCGCTCGAAGACCAGCTGAACGTCGAGCATGATTCCCACATTGTCGACATCCAGACGATCATCGTGATCGAAGACAATGTGCGGTACTACTCGTCGTTTCTCCCCCTCATTTATACGGAGATCCTCAAGCAGTCGCAGCGCCTCATCAGCGAAGGGATCAACCTGACACACAAGTTCCTGCGCATGCGTGCCAGGCCGAAGATTCTGCTCTGCACGGGATTTGAGGAGGCCTGGGACTACTACGAGCGGTACCGGGAATTCATGCTCGGTGTCATCTCCGACGTCGAGTTTCCGATGAACGGCGCGCTCGACACCCAGGCCGGCATCCGGCTTGCCGAACAGATCCGACGGTCCGACCCTGATCTCCCGCTCCTGCTCCTCTCCGAGCAGCCCGACATGGCCGTCCACGCCCGCGCCGTCGGGGCCAGCTTTGCCCAGAAGGATTCCCCGCTGCTGCTGAATGAGCTCCGGCAGTTCATGACGCAGAACTTCAGCTTCGGCGACTTTGTTTTCCGCACCCCGGACGGCACCGAAGTGGGCCGGGCCACCGACCTGCAATCGCTCGAGGAGCTCCTGGCCCAGGTTCCCGATGAGAGCATCCGGTACCACGGTGAGCGCAACCACTTCTCCAACTGGCTCAAGGCACGGACCGAATTCTGGCTCGCACACCAGCTCCGCCCTCGAAAGGTGTCGGACTATCCGTCGATCAAGGCCCTCCGTACGGACCTCATGCGGTCTCTTCACAGCTACCGCAACATACGCCAGCGGGGCATCATCTCGGATTTCACGAAGGAGACCTTCGATCCGGAGAGCAGCTTCGCCCGGATTGGCGGCGGCTCCCTGGGGGGCAAGGCCCGCGGCCTCAGCTTCGTCAACACCCTGATGAACGATTACAATCTCCGCGACCGCTTCGAAGGAGTGCAGGTGTTCGTGCCCTCGGCGGTCGTCCTCGGCACCGACGTCTTCGATCAGTTTGTCGACGAGAACATCCTCCGCAACGCTGCGCTGCAGACGGAAGACGACACCTCCATCACCCGGAAATTCCTCGGGGCCGAGAGGTTCCCGGAGGAGATCCTGGGACAGCTCGCGGCCTTCCTCGACCTGGTGCATACCCCACTGGCGGTGCGCTCGTCCAGCCTCCTTGAGGATTCCCAGTACCACCCGTTCGCCGGGGTCTACAAGACCTACATGATCCCCAACAACCATCCCGATCCTCTCGTCCGTCTCGGCCAGCTCCTCAATGCGGTCAAGCGCGTCTATGCCTCAACGTTCTACCAGGCCGCCAAGGACTATATCAGGGTGACCTCCTACCGCCTGGAGGAGGAGAAGATGGCGGTGATCATACAGAGGATGGTCGGGAAAGCCCATGAAAACAGGTTCTATCCCGACCTCTCGGGTGTCGCCCGTTCCTACAACTTCTATCCACTCGCTCCCTCGAAACCCTCGGACGGGATTGTCAGCGCGGCGCTCGGCCTTGGGAAAATGGTCGTGGACGGCGGGAACACCGTGCGCTTCTGTCCCCGATACCCGGCGGACCTGATTCAGTTCTATTCCACGGAAGAATCCCTGAACTCCTCCCAGCGTGAGTTCTTCGCCCTTCAACTCGATGCCGCGCCCGACAATTCGCTGGCAACGGACGACGCGCTTGTTCGCAGGCACAGCCTCCGGGAAGCCGAACAGGACGGCACCCTCCGCTTCGTGGGGAGCACGTTTTCCCCCGACGACGACACGCTGACCGATGGGCTTGGCCGGGACGGCGTGCGCGTGGTCACGTTCGGCCCGGTTCTCCGCAACCGGCTGTTTCCCCTTCCTCAGCTCACCGAACTTCTCCTCGACATGGGTTCCTGGGGCATGGGGACGCCCGTGGAAATCGAATGGGCTGTCACGATGTCCTCCGGCCCGGGAGAGACCGCAACCTTCGGCCTCCTGCAGATGCGTCCGCTGGTGATCAGCCGGGAATCGGATGAGCTGCAGTTGGAGAACGTAGACGACGGAGGGCTGATCTGCAGGAGTTCCCAGGTGCTCGGCAACGGCATCATCCGCGATATCCGTGACATCGTGGTTGTCGACTACCACGCCTTCGACAGGGCCCGGAGCCGCGAGGTGGCCCAGCAGGTCAGCCTCCTCAATTCCCGCCTTATCCGGGAAGACCGCCCCTATCTCCTTATCGGCGTCGGACGGTGGGGCACGCTCGATCCGTGGCTGGGGATCCCGGTGACGTGGGCTCAGATCGCTGGCGCAAAAGCCATCGTCGAGGCGGAGTTCAAGGAATTCTCCGTCGCGCCTTCCCAGGGATCCCATTTCTTCCAGAACATCACATCGTTCATGGTGGGGTATTTCACCGTCAACACACGGAATGCCGCGGGGTTTCTCGACTGGGACTGGCTCCTGGCGCAGCCGGCTTTGGAGCGGCTCTCGCTGACCAGACTCCTCCGGTTTGAGCACCCGTTGACCATCCGAATGAACGGACACCAGAACAAGGGGATCATCACGAAACCGGAGTAGCACCTGTGGACCAGCTTGACCGCGAACACCCGCCCGAAGTCCCCGAAGCCTGCCCTCACTGCGGGCGCAGGCTCAGCCGATGGGAACAGGTCCTCCTGAGCGTTGACCGCGCGCTGATGTGCAAGAACTGCTGGTACAGAATTCTGCTTGACGCGCGTGAGCGGCGCCCTGAACCTCCATCCGATTCCTCCTCAACGCCAATGGAATGACGACATGGCCTCCTACAACTCCTTTCATGTTGCCCAGCAGCAGGTCCTCGAAGCCGCACGGCTCCTGCATCTGGACGATGCGACGATCGAGCTCTTGAGTTGGCCCCAGCGCGAGTTCTCGTTTTCGCTCCACATCAGGATGGACGACGGGAAGCCCGGGATCTTCCATGCCTCCAGGATCCAATACAACTTTGCGCGCGGACCCGCGAAGGGAGGCATCCGGTTCCACCCCGACGAGACCATCGATACGATCCGGGCTCTCGCCTCCTGGATGACCTGGAAGACCGCGGTGGTGGATCTTCCGCTGGGCGGCGGGAAGGGGGGGATCGTCTGCGACCCCAAGAGCATGTCCGAGCGCGAACTCGAAGCGCTCTCCCGTTCCTATGTGCGCGCCATCGCCCCGATGATCGGCGTCGACAAGGATGTCCCGGCCCCCGACGTCTACACAAACCCTCAGACCATGGCCTGGATGATGGACGAGTATGAGACGATCGTGTACAGCCACCACCCCGGCGTCATGACCGACAAACCCATGCAGATCGGCGGCACCGAGGGACGCCGTGACGCGACGGCGCGCGGGGGGGTCATCGCGGTCCGCGAAGCCTGCCGGCTTCACGGGTTCGATCCCACCCGGAGCTTCGCCATCCAGGGCTTCGGAAACGCGGGCCAGCGCGCAGCACTCCTTCACGCAAACATCCTTGGAGGCAGGCTCGTTGCGGTGAGCGATTCTCAGGGAGCCATCTTCAATCCCCGCGGGATGGATCCCGAGATGCTCGTGAAGCACAAGCTGAAGACCGGTTCCGTGCTGGGATTCCCCGACGCAGGGGAGATCCCGCACGGCGAGCTCCTCGAGCTCGAAGTCGAGGTGCTCTATCCTGCGGCTCTCGAGAATGCCATCACCGCCGGTAACGCCCCGAAGATCCGCGCCCGCGTCATCTGCGAGCTCGCCAACGGACCCACAACACCCGAAGCGGACCTGATTCTCCACGGCAAGGGAATTCACGTCATCCCCGATATTCTCGCCAGCGCGGGCGGCGTCACCGTCTCCTACTTCGAAATGGTGCAGGACCGGTATTCGTACTTCTGGGATGAGGCTCTCGTGCATGAGCGGCTGGATGCCAAGATCACAAGCGCTTATCATGCAGTCCAGGAAGCGATGAAGGAGAAGAAGACCCATCCCCGCCTGGCCGCCATGATCGTCGGCGTTGCGCGGGTCGCGGAGGCCTGCAAGCTGCGCGGCTGGGTATGAGCACGACCCCATCCGCGTGGGGTCTGGATTGGAGGTGGGGGTGGTGTGAGGCTGCCGCTCCATCGAGGGATGAACGACCTGGAGCACCGGAGGCACGACCATGAAACGCGGCGAATCGCCGCTCAGCGAGCGGAGGTGCTCCCCCCTTCATGAACGTATCTGGCGGCAGGTTCTGCGGGTTCCTGCGGGCCGCGTCGCCTCGTATGGACAGATCGCACGCCTCTCAGGCCTGGGCCGCGGTGCCCGGCAGGTGGGGAATGCCCTGCGTCACCTTCCGCCAGGCTTACCTGTTCCCTGGCACCGGATTATCAATGCAAGGGGGATGATCTCCTTCCCCGCTGGGAGCCCGTCGGCAAGGCGGCAGCAGGAACATCTCCAAGCTGAAGGCATTATGGTAGTCGGCGGGCGGATCGATCTGGGGCGTTTCGGTTGGAGGCCACGGGACAAACGTTCGACCCGCTCCTGAATTCTTCCAGCGCGATCCCGGGTGGTCCGGCTGGACGGGCACCCGCGGTGCTCTGTATCAATCCTCCAGCGTGCTCAGGTCTCCTTCGGCCATGCCCAGGGCGCGGGCCTTCAGCACCCTCCGCATGATCTTACCGCTCCTGGTCTTCGGCAACGAAGAGACAAATTCAATCTTCTCGGGCTTGGCGATCGGGCCCACTTCGTGCGCCATGTGCCGTTTCAGTTCCTCAACGAGCGTCTCGCCGGTCTCCACACCTGCCTTCGTAATGACGTATGCGTGTATGGCCACCCCTTTGATCTCATGCGGCAGCCCTATCACCGCCGCCTCGGCAATCGCCGGATGGCTCACAAGGGCCGACTCCAGCTCCGCCGTCCCCAGCCGGTAGCCGCTCACTTTGATGACATCGTCCACCCGGCCTATCACCCAGAAATACCCGTCCTCATCCTTGCGGGCGGAGTCGCCGGCCAGGTAGAGCCCCGGGTACTTGCTCCAGTACGTCTTCATATAGCGGTCAGGATCCTTGTATATGGTCCGGAGCATCGCGGGCCACGGCCGCTTGAGCACCAGGAAACCCTCCTCTCCTGGTTTCACACTGTTCCCGTGCTCATCCAGAACGTCGGCCTGAACCCCGAAGTAGGGCTTGGTGCCCGACCCAGGTTTCAACGGCATCGCGGGCGTCGGGGCGATCATGAACATCCCTGTCTCCGTCTGCCACCAGGTGTCCATGATCGGACAACGTTCCTTCCCGATGTTCTTATGGAACCACCGCCACGCTTCCGGGTTGATCGGTTCGCCCACGCTCCCCAGGATCCGGAGAGAGGAGAGGTCGTGCCTGTTCGGCCACGAGGCGCCGAAGCGCATCAGTCCCCGGATCGCCGTGGGGGTCGAGTAGAACACCGAGACTCCGTACTTCTCGATGATCGTCCACCACCGGTCCGGAAAGGGATAGGTTGGCGCCCCCTCGTACATCACCGAAGTCGCCCCGGCGATCAGCGGGGCGTAGACAATATATGAGTGGCCGGTGATCCAGCCGGGGTCCGCGGTGCACCACCAGCGGTCTTCTTCCTTGAGGTCGAAGACATCCTTAAGCGTCGCATAAATGCCGACCTGGTAGCCTCCGTGCGTATGGAGGACGGCTTTCGGCTTGCCGGTCGTGCCCGAGGTGTACAGGATGAACAGAGGGTCCTCGGCATCCATGACCTCGGTTTCACACTTCATCGAGTTCCTGGTGAGAGGCAGGTTCATCAGCTCATGATACCAGTAGTCGCGCCCGGCCTCCATGTTCACCTCGCGGCCGGTGTGCTTCACCACCACCACGTTCTCCGGAGCGGCGGTGCGCTGCAGGGCCTCGTCGACGATCTTCTTCAACTCCACGACCTTACCGTTCATATACCCGCCGTCGGCCGTGACGATAACCTTGGACTCGCTGTCCTCGATGCGCCCATGCAGGGCTTCCACCGAGAAGCCGCCGTACACGACCGAATGTATCGCCCCGAGCTTCGCGGTGGCAAGCATGGCGATCACTGTTTCGGGAATCCTGGGCATGTAGATCGTGACCCGATCTCCCTTCCCGGTGCCCATGCTCTTGAGAACGTTCGCGAATTTGCAGACTTCCCTGTTCAGCGCGTGATAGGAATACGTCTTGAGGTCTCCCTTCTCCCCCTCCCAGATGAGGGCGAGTTTGTTCCGTCTCCAGGTTCTCACGTGCCGGTCCAGCGCATTCGCCACGATGTTGGTCTTCCCCCCCACGAACCACTTGTAGAACGGGGGATTGCTCTCGTCCAGCACCGTGTCCCACTTTCGATACCATTCAAGCTCACCTGCACGCCTGGCCCAGTAGCCAGTGAGATCGGCTTCCGCCTCGCAACGGACCGCTTCGGGGTCAGGGATGTTCGCCTGCGTTACCGTCTCGGCCGACGGGTAGTACACTTCTCCATGCAGTGTCTGGGGCGGGGATGTCTGTTGTTCTTCCATGGACTGACTCCGCATTGAAAGTACATGAGAACGGCGGGCGGGATAACGGGCTTCTAGCATAACGTCCGCCTACGTTCTTCCGTTCCGTCCGCTGGCCCTTCCTTGCGCGGCGTCCGGTCCTTGCGCCTCGCCGGAAAAGTCCGGACATTGGGGTAACCAACCAAGCCCGGCCATGTTCAAAAAACTCTTCGGCTTTCTCGTTTTCGTCAGCGCCATTGTCCTCTTCTGGTTCGGTTTTGCCTTCTGGACAGGCCTGTATTCCGTCTATTCAATCCCTCCCTCGAAGCAGCACCCGGACGGCAGCACATTGGTAGTTTCCCGCGAGGAGGGGGAGCCGCTCTTCAACTCGCCCGACCGTATCCTTCCACCCCCTCCCAAGAAGGAACAGAGGAGCACGGGGATCGGGTTCGGGTTGACCGTGAAGCAGAAGCGCCCCGTTCCCGAACGCACCATCGTCAACCTCCCCTTCATTGAATGGGCGTACAAGAAATCGCTGGAGAAACCGGATCCCGAGGAGACACGGTAACCCGAAACCCTCCCGCGCAACCTCCGCCCCCCTTCGGACCTCTCCTTCAAAGAACCTCCGGAGCAGAAAGTTGCAGAAATCGTGCCGCAATGCCGGCTGAGGGTGCCATGAAGCGATCCCTCCAAAGGATGCGGATGGTTGCGGCCCCGGTGAGCCCGGGGAACGAGCCCTGTGTTGACCTGCTGACCGAGGATGCACCACCCCGTCATCGACCGGGCACATGGGAGACACTTCATGGACGGCTCGGACGCGCATTGAGAAAGGGAGTCTTCGCCGCAAGGCCTGGACGGCCTTCTGGCAGAAAGCCCTGAACTCAGGCGTGGACCGGAGAGACGGGCACCTGGAGGCCGATCATGCGGTTACACGGACCAGCCAGCGGATGAAGGGCATGGCGTCGGTGAAGACCGACACCACGGTCTCGAGGAATTTGGGCGAGAAGCAGGCTTCGTGGGTTTTTTCCACCCCCACGAACCACTGCTTGTAGCGGAGGTACTCGATCATGGGATGGTCCCGGGGATAGCCGAGAGGCGCCTTCTGCAGCTTCTCACCCAGGATCTCCCCGAAGCGCTTCTTGAAGTGCGGGAGCGTGACGATCCCGAGGAACTCCTTCGGATCGAGAGCGACTGCCTGCCGGATCGCCTTCAGCTTGACGCTGTCGGGCATGTAGATTCCGCCGCCGATGAAAATCTCACCCGGCTCGATCCCCAGGTAGAGCCCGGGTGATTCCGTCGGGCTCTTCTTTCCCTGCAGCTCGAAGCTGGCCGCGATATTGGTCTTGTACGGCGCCTTGTTGTTGCTGAACCGCACGTCGCGATAGATCCTGAAGATGGACTTCCTCGGATGGAAGACAACCTCGGGCGCGTGCTCAGCCATTCGGGGCGCCAGCGACGCGATCAGGCATTGCATCGGAAACCGCACCAGCTCCTCATATTCCTCCTTGTGCTTCTGAAACCAGGGGCGGTTGTTGTTCCTTTTCAGCCTGGCCAGGAATGCCATGCCCTGCCTGGGGAACCCCCCGAACGGCGGGAAATCTTCCTGGACTGCCAGCGGGTTTTTTGCCATGTGTCCCTCCTTTTAGCCTCCACACTCATCGGCTCACCGGATGTCTCCATCCCTGCCCATGGAAAACGCTCTCTTCCCTCCCCCCATATCCACGCGTTCGCCGTTCCGCTCGTTATAGAACACCACGGCGACTCGTCCGCGCTCCCAGCGGAGCTGCACCAGTCCGGGGAGGGAGCGGCCGTTCTCCGTTTTCCGGCCGGCCGTGAATAGCACCGGGGGGACGGGCAGCCGGACCAGGTCGGTTTGGGACCCGCAGCCGGAGACGATCTGGGCCGGCAGGCCGCCTTCAGGGGGAAGCATCTGGAGGCTCCTGTCGTGCGAGGAGAGCACTACCTGAATTCTTGAACCGGGGGCGCCGATGATCGAGCCGAGGGAATCGCAATACGCCCGGTATCTGTCGGTGCAGAGATCCTCGGGGTCGATCCAGTTGCGCACGTAACGAAAGGCGTTCGAGTCACGGTCGCACCCGGTTACACGCTCCACGGTGCTGTCTTCGTCGTTCCATACCGTGAACCCGGCATGCTCCCCCGCCGACCTGAGCGGGTGGTGGGTGAAGAGGATCCTCCACTCCGCCTTGCGCCCTGGTGCATGCAGGAGGCGCCTCAGGCTGTCCAGCACTCCGCCCCAACCCGGGGGAGAAGTCCGCATGAGGAGTGCCGAGTCGAAAAAGATGAGCTCCACGGAATCCTGCGTGCCGTCCCCTGCAGGATAGAACGCCGAACAGGGGTAGTGTGCATGGAACCGCCATTCCGGTAACGCCGCCGCCCTCTGCACGCCCCGGTCGGACAGACCGACCGGCCACTCGCTCATGGTGATCAGCCCGAAGAGCGCAGTGTTCTCCACGGCCATGCGCGCATAGTAGTCGGCCTCCCCGGGGATCCCGTGAATGTTTCCGGGACCGATGTCCTGCATCACGGGGCGGAAGTAGCCGAGCGTGGAGTTCACCTCGCCGTCGATGTCCGAGGCCGGCACGTTCAGCCCCGTGGCCCCGAAGGCATCGCCCAGGAAGACCAGGACCCCGCATCGCCCTCCGTCATGCTGGCCGGTACGCATGTTGTCGAGCAGTCCGGCATTCCCCCGCAGGATCGCTCCCCGCTGTCCCGCATCGCCCAGCACCGCGATGGTGAGCGGTCCAGGCTGGGCTGAAACGGTGCCGCCGAGAAGAATGCAGAGCGCGGCGGCGCACATCCGGACGGTGGAGCGCATGGGTGGTTCTCCCGGCCTCGGCAAACATGGATCTTGGAATATACGGCTTTGCAGTGACGAAGACCAGACCGCGCACGGCACAAACAGGTCTGGAGAACTCTATTCGAGTGTTTTCCGGAACCGCAGGACGCTCAGCGTCAGCGTGGCAACTCCGAAACCCGCCAGGGCGAGGGCCTGGGGCCAGAGTTCGCGCAGCCCGCTCCCTTTCAGGAAGATGCCCCGGACAATTTCCAGGAAATACCTGAGGGGGATAAGATACGTGAAGTACTGGATAAGTGCCGGCATGTTGGCGATCGGGACGACGAATCCCGACAGGAACATGAACGGCATGAAGAAGAAGAACTGGGCGATAAGCATCGCCTGCTGCTGGGATTTTGCGATGGTGGAGATAAAGAGACCCAGGCCGAGCGTAGTGAGGATGAAGAGGCCCGCCAGGGCGAAGAGGAGCGCCACGCTCCCCTGCAGCGGAACGCCGAACCAGAAGTGCGCGAGGGCGAGGACCACCAGCACGTCGAGAAAACCGATGATCGTAAACGGGATCAGCTTGCCAAGGATGAGCTCATGGGGCCTGATCGGGGTGACCATGAGCTGCTCCAGGGTGCCGAGCTCCTTCTCCTTCACCACGCCAAGCGACGTCAGCGTCATCGTGATGATCATCAGCACGAGCGCGACGACCCCGGGCACCATGTAGTACGCGCTTTTCAGGTCGGGATTGAACCAGATCCGGGGCTCCGGGAGGATCCGGCCGGAGGCCGCCCCACGCCTCACCAGGGCCACCTGTGGCATGACGGACTGGGAATAGGAAGCCACAATCTGCGAGGCGTATCCCAGGAGGATGTTGGCCGTGTTGGCGTCGGCCCCGTCGAGAATCACCTGAACCTCCGCCGGACTCGAGGAGAGGATGTCCCTGCCGAAACCCTTCGGGAGGATGAGGCCGATATTCGCGTCCGCCCTCTCGATGCGCACGTCCACCTCGTCCGGTGTCGCCGCGCGGTACCCGTCGATGAAATACCCCGAGTTGGTGAACTCCTTGATGAAACGCCTGCTCTCACCGGTCCGGTCCATGTCGCACACCACCATCGTGCTGTCCTTGATGTCGGTGGTGGCGGCATACCCGAGGAGAAGGACCTGGAGGACCGGCGCAACCAGGGAAACCACGAGCATGCGCTTGTCCTGCCGGATCTGGTAGAATTCCTTCCGGACGATCTCGCGAATCACCTTCAGGCTTCTCAGCATCACACGCTCCGTTTGCGCGTCCTGACGACGCTGATGCCAAGCGTCGCAAGCGCGAAGAGGATCATGAAAAGGAACTGGGGCCAGACGTCCAGGAAACCCGCCCCCTTCAACATCACGCCTCTCACCACGACCAGGAAGAACTTGTTCACCGCGATGTTCGAGAGGATCTGGAGCACCACAGGCATGCTGGCGACCGGAAAGACGAAACCGGACAGGAGCATCGACGGCAGCAACGAGCTGAACACCGAGATCATGAAGGCGACTTGCTGCGAATCGGTTACCGTGGAGATGAGCAGCCCCTGGCCCAGCGCGCCGAGCGTGACAATCAGGATCGCCGCGTAGAGCAGCAGAATGCTTCCTCTGATCTCTACGCCGAACAGGAAGTAGCCGATGACCAGGATCATTGTGGCCGCGGCAAGGCTGATCGCGACATAGGGCACGGTCTTCCCGAGGATCATTTCCAGCGGGCGGAGGGGCGACACCATGATCTGTTCCATGGTGCCCCGCTCTTTCTCCCGGACGACGGTGAGGGAGGTGGAGATCACGGCCGTGAGCACCAGAATGAACCCGATCAGCCCCGGGATGAGGAAGAGCGACGACCGCAGGTCGGGGTTATACCAGACCCGTGGCCGGAAGTCCACGGGGAGGTAGAGCGAGCGTCCCCGGACCCGGAACGCTTCCGCGATCATCCTCGACGAGTATTCCGTCGTCATCCGCGCCGCGTAGTTCAACGCCTGGCCGGCGCTATTTGCATCGGAGCCGTCCAGGAGGATCTGGACGCGCGTATCCCTGCCGCCGAGCAGATCCCGGGCAAAGTCCGGCGGCACCACGACGGCCGCTTTTGCCTCTCCGTCCAGGAAACACCGTTCGACCTCCGCGTAGGAGGGCACATCCGCCACGACGTCGAAATACTCGCTGTGGCGGAACTGCACGAGAAAGGCCCGGCTCTCGCCCGAGCGGCTCTGGTCGAAGATCACCAGGGGAACGTGCTTGACGTCGAAATTGAGGGCATAGCCGACGGTGATGATCAGCGCGGCAGGCAAAAGCAGGAGCATGCCCAGCGAGGTGGGGTCGCGCCGGATCTGCCGGAACTCCTTGACGATCATCGGTTTCAGGGCACGGGCTAGCGGCATGGCTGCGGCATTCAGGCTGTGGATGATCCTCTGTCATGTTCCAGGAGGTACAGGAACACGTCTTCCAGCGACGGGGCGATCCGGTCGATTCTCTGCAGGGCGATCCCCCGGGAGACGAGGAGGGCAGCTATACGCTCCCTCCCTTGCGCCTCGCCTTCGACCATCACGTGAAGCATGGTGCCGAACACGGAGGTCTCGAGGGCCCAGGGTTCGGTCCTAATCAGCTCCAGAGCGGCCACCACGCTATCGCACACGACTTCGAGGATCGGGTGCTTGATGAAGTCCTTCTTCAGCGATCCCGGGCTTCCCGCGGCGATCAGCCGGCCCGCGTTGATGAGGATAATGTCGTTGCAGTACTCGGCTTCCTCCAGAAAATGAGTCGTCACAAGCACCGTGGTCCCCGAGGCCGACAGAGCGTTGATGAGCTCCCAGAAATTCCGCCTCGAGATCGGGTCGACTCCCCCGGTGGGTTCGTCCAGGAAGACGATCGGCGGCTCATGGAGGATGGCGCAGCCGAGGGCAAGCCGCTGTTTCCAGCCGCCGGAGAGAGTTCTGGTCAGGCTTGCCTGGCGGCCATTCAGGTCGGCCATGGTGAGGACCCATTGCATCCGCTGGGCGAGACGCGCCCCCTCAAGACCGTAGATCCCCCCGTAGAACCGGATGTTCTGCTCAACGGTCAGGTCGTCGTACAGTGAAAAGCGCTGTGACATGTATCCGATCGACCGCTTCACCATCTCTGTCTCGGTACCGATATCGTGCCCGCCGACCCGCGCGGTCCCCGAGCTGGGCGAGAGAAGGCCGCAGAGCATGCGGATGGTCGTGGATTTCCCCGCCCCGTTCGCCCCGAGGAACCCGAAGATCTCCCCCCTGTTCACCGTAAAGGAGAGCGCATCGACCGCGGTGAACGCTCCGAACCGCTTCGTCAGGCTGCTGACCTCGATGGACTTATCGCTCATGAGCAGGCTCCGTCAGTGCAGAGTCCCGAGCGCCCTGGCGAGGCGCGCGCGCGCGGTTTCTTCCTCCGCCAGGGCGCCGGTGTAGCTGGTCTTGGCCTGCAGGAGGGCGACGCTGGCATCCAGCAGCTCGCTCGAGGTAGCCAGTCCGGCCCGGTACTTTTCCGAAATGATGCGCACGTTCTCCTCCGCCTGGCTCACTCCCAGGCGCGCAACGCTGATCCTGGAGGCCGACCGGCGGAGGGCAAGGTCCGACCTCTGCACGTCGAGAGAGGCGGCCTGCCTCGCCTGCTCGAGCATCTCCATGTTCGCGCGCAGCGCTGCACCAGCCTGCTCGGTCTGTGAGGAGGTCGCTCCCCAGTTCCAGACATCGAGCTGCACCAGGACGCCGAGGTCCCAGGTATCCTTCCACTGGTTGAGGGCCGGCAGGTAGCGCTGGTTCGGCTTGGCGTAGGTGTAGTTCGCCGAGAGAACAATCTGCGGGAAGTAGGACCCCCTCGCGGCGTCAAGCGACGCCTGCGACGCCTCCACGCGAGCTTGCATGGCCGCCACATCCGGTCTCTCCCCCAGAGCGCGTTCGACCGAAGGAGGAGCGGCCGGCTCCCGGACCGACGTGTCAGGCTGGGAGGCCGGGGTCACGGGGGCGTCCACAGGCCTTCCGATCAGCGTATTGAGGTTCATCCCGGCAATCTGAAAATCGTTCGCGGCGTCGATCAGGGCAAGGCGTCCGCTCTGGAGCTGCACCTGAATGCGCAGAAGGTCGTTACGTGTGGCCATCCCCGCGTCGAGGAGATTCTTCGTGTCCCGTTCGAAGTTCTCGAGCCGGGAGACGTTTTCCTCCGCTGCTCCCTTGAGCTCCCGGGCCTGGTAGAGAGCCCAGTACGCATTGGTGACGGAGAGGACGAGGTCGCTCTCGTCGTTGCGGGTATCCTGGCCGCTCGCTTCGGCCTGCAGCCGGGCTGCGCGCGCGAGGTTGGTCAGTCTGGAGCCTGTGAAGAGGGGCTGCTGGACCGAGGCGTGCAGCTGGTAGTTGTCCGGGATCATCGGCGAGATGACGATCGGCGTGAAGCCGGGAAACGGGAGCGCCACGCTGAACGGCGGCACATCGCTGAGGCGGCGGTAGGATGCATCGACTTTCAGGGACGGGAGCAGGGCCGACCTCGCCTCATCGGCTCGTGCCAAGGCCCCCTCGGTCCTCGCCTGCGAAGCGCGAAGCGGGTGCGAACGTTCCCGGCCGAGACGCAGCGCCTCGTCCAGCGTCAGGTTCCCCGATTCCTGGCAGGCGGCTGAGACAAAGGCCGCCAGGGAAAGAAGCAGTATGCTGGCCCTCCTGATCATGCCGCCCTTCCATTCTGATTATGGGTGAGGAGTGAGATGAAAACGTTTTCGAGCGAGGGGGTGATGAGACGGCTGCTTACCACGCTGATCCCCGCGGCCCGGAGGACCTGCGTGACCGCCGGCGCTCCGCGTTCCGCGCCTTCGACGATCACGTTCAGCCTGTCGCCAAACGCCTGGACCTCCAGCACCAGCGGTGAGCCTTTGAGGATCCGGAAGGCGTCGCGGACCCGGTCGACCACGAGCTCCAGGACCTCGCCGGTCATCTCCCGTTTGAGGCCTGCGGGGGTCTCCACCTTCATGATCGACCCCTCATTCATCAATGCCACGCGCGAACACCGCTCGGCTTCATCGAGGTACGGGGTGCTCATGATGATCGTGATCCTCTCCGCGAGCAGGCTCTGCAGGATCTTCCAGAAGTCGCGCCTCGAGACCGGGTCCACGCCGGTTGTGGGTTCATCCAAAAGGATCATCCTGGGGGTGTGGATCAGGGTGCAGGCAAGCCCGAGCTTCTGTTTCATTCCTCCCGAGAGGCGCTCAGCAAGCCGGGTCCGGAACGGTGTCAGCCGCGTAAACCCCAGCAGCTCCTCCCGGCGCCCTTTGTAGTCGTAGACGCCGTTGATCTCGGCGAAGAACTCGATGTTTTCGTCGACAGTGAGGTCGCCATACAGGGAGAATCGCTGGGAGAGGTAGCCGATTTCTCGCTTCACGAGATCGGGTTTACGCACCACATCGTGGCCCAGGATCGAGGCCGTTCCCGAGGTCGGCGCCAGGATGCCGCAGAGCAGCCGGATCAGGGTTGTTTTCCCGGCGCCGTCGGGACCCACGAGGCCGAACATCTCTCCCTGCTCCACGGTAAGGCCGACCCCCTCCACCGCCCGGACATCGCCGAAGTGGCGGGTCAAGGCGTGCGTCTCAACGACAGATGGCATGGTATGAGCTCCCTCCAGGAGTGGTCCTACCCGACGGAAAGTCTCGCATCGGCCGGGAGTCCGGGCTTGAGGGCTCCGCCTGCGTTATCGATCTCGATCTTCACCCCGAACACCAGCTTGGTGCGCTCTTCCTTGGTCTGCACGTTCTTCGGTGTGAACTCGGCCGAGGGGGCGATGTAGACCACTCTCCCCTCGAAGGAGCTCCCTTTGTAGGCATCGATGCTCACCTGCGCCGCCTGGCCGAGCCTGATCCGGCCGAGATCGGTTTCATTCACGTAGATCATCAGGTTCACGCGGTCAAGCACGGTAATGCGCAGGACATTGGTGCCCGCCCCGACAAGCTCGCCGGGCTCGATCGAGCGAAGCGTCACCACTCCGCCGGTCGGCGAGAGAAGGGTGCAGTCACGCACCTTCTTGCGCAGGAGCTCGACCTGCGCGGCGGCATAGTCGCGCCGCGAGCGGGCTTGGGAGATCTCCTCGGGCCTGAGTCCTCGCTCCAGTTTTTCGAGGGTCTGCTGCGCGGCCACGAACCGGGTGTACACGTCATCGTATTGCTTTTGCGTGACCGTCTGTGATGCCAGGAGCCCTTTCATCCTCTCCTCATCGGCTTCGGCGGTCTTGAACGCCGCCCCGGCCTGTGTGACATCCTCCTTCCGGGAGCCTTCCATAGCCAGACGGTATTGGGACTCGAACGAGGCCAGGTTGGCTTCGGCCTGTTGAAGCTGGATCCGGTATTCGATGTCATCCACGAGCAGCAGCGTATCCCCCTGTTTCACCCGCGCCCCCTCTTCGACGCGCACCTCGCGCACCCGCCCCACCGCCTCCATCCCGATGTCGACATTTGTCCCTTCAATCGTGCCCGAGGCTTCGATGAGGTTTTTCTGATCGCCGGAGCAGCCCTGGAGCAGGAGGATGCCGGCAGCCGCTGAAATCCCGAGGAAACGTACCATGGTCTTTCCCTAGCGTTGGTGAGAGGGCTTGGCCTTTTCGAGCTCGCGCATGCGGCCCCGTCCTTCCTCCGTGAGCACCCCCCGGAAGAAGATCGAAACGATATCGCGGACGGCCTCCTGCAGGGAGAACGGCTCGGCAAGGATCACTGCGGGAGTAATGACGCTGTTCACCGCCGCAAGATAGGAGAGCAGAAAAATCCGTCTGTTCACGTCCCGGCGGAAGGTCCCTTCCCTCACACCCTGATCGTAGAGGAGCGTGAAGGCCTGCTGGATCCTCTCTTCCCTGAACCGCTGGATTCGCTGCCAGAGATCCGGGGCGGAGCGCTGGACGTCGCGGACGAGGGTCTTGCTCACCCTGGCACCATGTTGGCCAAGGAGGAGGGAAAAGCGGTCGATCTTCTCCAGGGATTGGAGGTCGCTTTGGAACAGCCGGGAGATATTCAGGCGTGCTTCGGCCATCATCCGGTCGGCGATCTGGCGAAGCAGGTCATCCTTCGACACGAAGTATTTGTAGAAGGTTTTCTTGCTCATTCCCAGACCTTCGGCGATGTCGTCCATCGACACCGCCGTGAACCCTTCTCCGAGAAACCTCTCTCTGGCGTACTCGAGGATGCGGAGTTTGGTCACCCGTGTGTTATTCATCGTGCTATCTTGAATACCTCTGGGGTATTTAGAGTTTCCAATACCACGAACAAGTCCTTCGCTTTCAACTAACTGGCAGTAAAAGATCGAAACCCTGAGATGCCGCGTGAGCTTACAACACATTGGAAACTGTTGTGGTTTCTTTGGTTTCCAACTTACAACATTGCTCCTACAATGTCAAGAGCCGGGGGTGGTATTCTTTGGGCTCTTGTTATGTCGAGAGCCGGGAGGCGTCAACTCGTCAGCGCCGTGCGTGCCCGGCCTGTACGCCGCTCTATTTGCCGATCAGCACCCGGTACTCTGCCGCCGAAAGCAAGCCTCCAACCTCCGCGGGGTGGCTCAGCTTGACCTTGACCATCCACCCCCTCCCGTACGGCTCCTTGTTCACCAGCTCTGGCGACTTGTGAAGCTCGCCGTTCAGTTCGGTGATCGTCCCGGAGACGGGCGAGTAGAGATCCGACACCGCCTTCACGGCCTCGATGGTGCCGAATATCTCATGCTGTTTCACATTCCTCCTCACCACGGGAAGCTCGACGAAGACCACATCGCCGAGCTCTCCCTGTGCATGGTCGCTGATGCCGATGGTGCCCGTGTCCCCCTTGACCCGTATCCATTCATGGTCTTTCGTGTACTTGAGGTCTTCTGGGAATTCCATTGCGGGGTCCTTTCAGGAAATGTCGGGAAGCGTGGCCAACTGCTGAACACCGGATCTGTCCTGCACCGTTCAGTCGGGCGGATTGAATTCGAAGGAGTCGAGAAAGCTGGTGTCAAAGTTCGCGGCGCGGAATCGTTCGTCGCGCATCACCTGCCGGTGGAAGGGGATGGTGGTCTTGATCCCCTCAATCGTGAATTCTTCAAGCGCCGAGGCCATTTTGTTGATCGCGCCGTCGCGTGTCTGCGCATAAACGATGAGCTTTGCAATGAGGGAGTCGTAGAATGATGGGACAACATATCCGGCGTAGCTGTGGGTGTCCACCCTGACCCCGAACCCTCCGGGCATGTGGAAATCCGTGATGCGGCCCGGCGATGGCCGGAACCCGTTCGCCGGGTCTTCCGCGTTGATCCGGCATTCGATCGCGTGCCCGCGCTGGACGATCTTGCGCCGCGGAAGCCGCTCGCCGGCGGCAACGCGGAACTGCAGCTTGATCAGGTCGTGCCCGGTCACCTGTTCGGTGACCGGATGCTCCACCTGGATCCGGGTGTTCATCTCCATGAAGTAAAAGTTCTTGTTCTTGTCCACCAGGAATTCGAACGTCCCTGCGTTCTCGTACTGCACGGCCCTGCAGCCCCTGACCGCAGCCTCCCCCATCTTCTCCCGGAGCTCGTCGTCCACGACGGGCGAGGGCGATTCTTCGATGAGCTTCTGGTGCCGGCGCTGGACCGAACAGTCCCGCTCCCCGAGGTGAATCACGTTCCCGAACTGGTCTCCGAACACCTGAACCTCCACGTGGCGGGGGTTCTCGATATACTTTTCGACGTAGACATCGGGGTTGTTGAAGCCCTGCCCGGCTTCGTGCTGGGCGGTCTGGAAGGCCACCTCCAGCTCCCCTTCTTCGCGAACGATCCGCATACCGCGCCCTCCGCCTCCCGCTACCGCCTTGATGATCGCGGGGTAGCCGACGGCCCTCACGATCTCCGCCGCCTCGCCAACGCTGCGGATCACCCCCTCGCTCCCGGGAACGACCGGCACACCGGCCTTCTTCATCGTCTCCTTTGCCAGCGCCTTGTCCCCCATCGTCTTGATCATCTCCGCTGTGGGACCGATGAATTTTATCCCTGAGGAGGTGCAGATCTCCGCAAAGCCGGCATTCTCGGCAAGGAAACCGTAGCCCGGATGGATCGCATCGGCGTTGGTGATCTCGGCGGCGGCTATGATGCGGGGGATCTTGAGGTAGCTTTCCCTGCTCGGCGGGGGACCGATACAGACGGCCTCGTCGGCAAACCGGACGGGCAGGGAATCCCGGTCGGCCTTCGAATAGACGGCGACGGTTTTGATGCCGAATTGTTTGCAGACACGTATGATGCGGAGAGCAATCTCGCCGCGGTTGGCGATGAGGACCTTCTTGAACACGCGGTAACTCCGGGGGTTCCTGGCGGCGTCAGGCCGTCTCGACCAGATACAGCGTCTGGTCGTATTCGACTGGCTGCCCGTTTTCGACAAGGACCTTCACGATCTTGCCGGATACGTCGGACTCGATCTCGTTCATCAGCTTCATCGCTTCCACGATGCACAGGACAGTGCCGGGAGAAACGGCGCTCCCGACCTGGACGAACGGTGCGGCATCCGGAGCCGGAGAACGGTAAAACGTACCGACAATGGGCGATTTGACTTCGTGGTAGTGGGACGCGTCTTCGGGAGGGGTGGAAGCCAGAGCGGCGGGAAGAACCGCTGCAGAACCCGGGACCCCGGTTGCCGCGGAGGAGGCCGAGGCCGGGACCTGCTGCACCTGGACAGCGCCCGCGGAGTGTTTCGACAGCCGGATCCTCCGGCCGTCTTCTTCAATCTCCAGCTCACCGAGTGCGCTGTCGGACAGCAGCTTCACCAGCTTTCTCACATACATCAGGTCCATGGGAACTCCGTCGCTGGCCGTGGGATGGAGGTCAAATCCGACGCCCTTCTGCCGCCCCGAACCTACAGCTTCACCCGCTCGATGTAGTCTCCCGTCCGGGTATCGATCTTCACCAGATCCCCTTCGTTGATGAAGAGCGGGACGTTCACCGTCGCTCCGGTCTCCATGGTCGCAGGCTTGGTTCCAGCGTTCGCGCTGTCCCCCCGAACGCCGGGCACCGTCTCTTTGACCTGGAGATCGACGGTGATGGGAAGTTCGATGCCGGTGATATCATTGCCGTTGAAAAGAATGTCCACAGATTCGCCGTCCTTGAGAAACTTGGCGCCGTCGCCGATCTGGTCCTCCTGGACCGACAACTGCTCGTACGATTCCTTGTCCATGAACACGTAGCCCGAACCGTCCCGGTAGAGGAACTGGAATTCCTTCCGCTCGATCTTGATGATCTCGATCGCCTCCCCAGCCCGGAACCGGTTTTCAATGACCTTGCCGCTCTTGACGTTCTTGAGCTTGGTACGCACGAAGGCACGCCAGTTGCCTGGATTCACATGCTGGAATTCCACCACAGTCCAGAGATCGTTGTTGTATTTGATGACCAGCCCCGGACGAAAATCAGACGTTGACGGCATGAGAATCCATCTAAGTGAAAGAAAATGAAGAAGTTACTGAAATACGGGAGGTGATAATATAGGCACCCGAGGAATGAAAGTCAACACAATCAGCCCATCGGGCTCTATCCGGAAGTGCTCGGAAGCACGTGGGACGACACGGCCCGGCGACGCGGCCCGGCAGAACCCGGATTGCTTTCTCACTCCAGTTTTCCTATCCTGACCGGTATGACAACACGGGCCCTGGTTCTTTTGCTCCCGCTGGGGGCGTTGCTCGCCTTCTCCTCCTGCACGCATCCTCAGCAGCCACGAAGACTCGGCGAAAAGGAGTTTGCCTCTCTCTACCTCCAGCTTGTCAAGGCAGGCGCCAGCGTCAGGGAAATCGGAGGAGATACCTCACAGGCGCACAGGAAGGCGGAGGAGGTCCTCCGTTCCGCCGGTGTCTCCAAGGAGGAAGTGGACGCAACCGTCCGCTGGTACAATGCAGACGTAACCCGATGGAAGGGCCTGTACGAAGAGGTCATGACGGTTGCCGGAGACAGCCTCGGGAGATGAGGGCTCACACGACGTTTCCCATCACGACCGGGTCTTCCTTCTTCCTTTTCAGTGCCCGCACGACCCTGCCCGCATCGTTTTTCCCCGCAACCAGGACCATGCCGATGCCGAGGTTGAAGGTCTTCCGCATGTCTTCCTCAGGGACATCGCCCGTGCGCTTGATCAGATCGAAGAGAGGGGGCCGGGGCCACGCTTCCCAGTCGATGTTCAGGGCACGCCCGGCAGGCAGGACCCGCATGGTGTTCCCCGCGATACCCCCCCCCGTAATATGCGCGAGGCCACGGATCGGGTACCGGCCGAGAAGAGGCGCCACGACCCCGAGATACGACCTATGGACAGCCAGCAGTGCTTCGCCAAGTGTGCAGCCGAGTTCGTTGATCCTCGAGGTGACCCGGTACTCCTTCAGAAGCACGGCGCGGGCGAGGGAGAAGCCGTTTGTATGAAGGCCTGATGAGGGAAGCCCTATGAGCATGTCCCCCTTCCTGATCTTCCTCCCGTCGACAATGGCGCCCTTGTCCACAATGCCCACGATTGTGCCGGCCAGGTCGTAGTCGTTTTCACGGTACATCCCGGGCATCTCCGCGGTTTCGCCCCCTATGAGAGCGCAGCCGTTCTCCCGGCAGGCCCTGGCCATGCCGGCGATCACGGCGGCTGCCACGTCGACACGGAGCCTCCCTGCGGCGTAGTAGTCCAGAAAGTAGAGGGGGCGTGCGCCGCACGCGAGGATGTCGTTGACGCAGTGGTTCACAAGGTCCTGCCCCACGGTGTCGTGCCTGTTCATGAGGTTCGCAACGGCGAGCTTGGTCCCCACACCGTCGATGCTCGAAACGAGGACCGGGTGCCTCATGCCGCGGAAGCGCGCGTCGAAGAAGCCGCCGAAGGCGCCGAGATCGCCGATCACACCCCGCGTGAACGTCGAACGCACATCTTTCCTGATCTCCCGGACGAAACGCTCTCCCTCTTCGATGCGGACTCCAGCTTGAGCGTATGTTGCTGCCACGGCGGTCTCCTTGTCATGTGACGCGGGAACTTAGGCACAATTGTGGGGATTTGCAAATGGCACAGCCGTGCATCAGCGCGGCTTGCAACAGAGCGGCCGGTTCTCTATATTCAGGAATCCACACCATGGCGACGGTCACGTTTACCGGCTCCGGAGCGACTCCCCGTGTAGGCAAAATCATGTGCCTGGGACAGAACTACCCCGCACATGCCCGAGAGATGAAGTCGGAAGTGCCCGTAACGCCCGTGGTGTTTCTGAAGCCGCCGACGGCCCTCCTCTCTACCGGATCAACAGTCATCCTGCCTCCGTTTTCGCGGGAGCTCCACCATGAGGTGGAGCTCGTCGTCATGATCGGGAGGGGGGGGAAAGACATTTCCCGGAGCGATGCCGCCGCGCATATCGCTGGCTATGCCGTTGGCCTGGACATGACGCTGCGCGATGTCCAGGCCGCCGCGAAAGCCAAAGGCCTCCCCTGGAGCGTGGCAAAAGGGTTCGACACATCAGCTCCGGTTTCGCCGTTCGTCCCCGCTGGCGACATCGAGGATCCGCACAACCTGATGCTGTCCCTCCAGGTCAATGGATCCCTCAGACAGCGGGCAAACACCTCGGCAATGACATTCAGGATCGACCGGATCATTGAGTATCTTTCCTCGGTCTTCACGCTGGAAGAAGGCGACCTGATCTTCACCGGCACCCCCGATGGTGTGGGACGGGTCGTCCCGGGTGACCGGCTCCACGCCGAAGCGGAATCCGTCGGCACCCTGGACGTCGTCATCGGGTCCCCGGCCGTCTGATGCGACCGGCTGCACAAGGAAATGTCCCATGGCTCATACGATTGCCGTAGCCCTTCCCAAGGGAGGAGTCGGCAAGACCACGACCGCGGTCAACCTCGCTGCCTCCTTCGCCGTTGAAGGCCAACGTACCCTGCTGGTGGACCTGGACCCCATAGGCTCGGCGGGGGCATCGCTGGGCTTCACGGCGTCCACGGTGGGCGCGGGACTCTATGAGGCGTTCAATTTCGTCACCAACTTTGGCGCTGCGATCCATCATACCGAGCTTCCACTCCTGGATTTCGTCCCCTGCAACGTCACCTCGCTCCAGCGCGAAGACCGGATCCTCCGCCTTGCAGACAACCGCACCCTGCTTCGCAACCTTCTCCGTCCCGCAGCCCAGCCGTATGATTGCGTTCTGCTCGACTGCCCCCCGGCACTCAGAGGCCTCACCACGACAGCCCTTGCCGCGGCCGATGCCATCCTCCTCCCCGTGCGCCCGGGGCTCTTCAGCCTCGACGCCGTGGACAAGCTGTTCACCTACCTCGACTGGATGCGCGAGGTGACCAACCGCCCGATCGGGGTGGAGGGCATTCTCATCACCATGCACGAACCTCGCACCAGGGTAAGCGATATCACCCTGCGCGAGCTTGCTGCAAAATACCGTCACCACCTTCTGACCACCATGATCCCGAGGAGCACCGCGCTGGGCGAGGCAAGCTTCTACGGCAAACCCGCCGTTCTGTACGAAGCCCGTTCGCAAGGCGCGGACGCCTACCGGACCCTTGCCCGGGAGCTGCTCTCGCGGCGCGCGGAAATCCCCCTGCATGCGGGCATCCTGGAGAGGTTCGGCACTGAGGGCTGACAGGGGAAGACGCTGACTCATGAAACTGGCAGGTATTGCGCTGCATCTCCTTGTTGCCGCATGCGCGGTCGTGTTGTCGGGCTCCGGACTCTCCTCTCACGCTTCACCACCTTCAGGAACTCCCCCGCCACCGGCGGTGACCGATGCCATCGCGACCGATCTTTCGGACTATATGTGGCCGACCGACGCCGGCAGCATCGTTACCTCCACTTTCGCGGAGTTCCGGTCGATGCACTTTCACGGAGGCGTCGACGTCAGTACGGGCGATGTGACGGGGTACCGGGTGTTCGCCATGCGCGACGGATACGTCTCGCGCATACTTATCTTCACCGCCGGCTACGGCAAGATGCTCTTCGTCAAACACCATGACGGTTACACGAGCACCTATGCCCACCTCAGCCGGTTCGCACCCGCCATCGAAGCGCTGGCACGCGCCGAGCAGATGCGCAGGGAGTGCTACCCGATCGACCTTGAGCTGAAGCCCGGTGATGTGCAGGTCAGCAAGGGGAGTGTCATCGCCTATACCGGCGACACCGGCATCGGCACTCCCCATCTGCATTTCGAGATCCGGGACCAGAACCTCGAGCCCATCAACCCTCAGCTCTGCGCCGATCTGCTTGCCCCGGATGCCATTCCCCCCGTCATCCACAGGATCGCGGTCACGCCCCTCGGAGAAGGATCGCTCGTCCAGGGAGGATGGGACACGCAGGTGTATGCCGCTCACGAAGTGGGGCACTCCCGCTACCGGGTCCGTGAGACCATCACGATCTCGGGCAATGCGGGGTTCGCCGTCAGCGCCCGGGACCGGACCGAGGGCTCGCGCTTCCAACGGGGCCTCTACCGGTACATTCTCAGCATCGACGGCGCCCCCTTCAGTACCACAACGCTCAACCGCGCACCGATGCGCGATGCCCACGCGATCGGCCTGTATTTCGACTGGAACCTCCTCGACCGCGGGCTGGGGCGGTTCGAAAAGCTGTACCCTGACGTGCCGGGCACCCTCCCCTTCTTCTCACCCGCTGGGGGGAAGGGTGTCGGCAACGCCACGCTCAGCGACGGCCCTCATCAGTTCGTCATCGCGGCCGAGGACATCGCCGGGAACCGCGCGGAAGTCTCAGGCACGATCGTCGTAGCCCGCGCGCCGGAATTCTCATTGGAAGCGGCGGGCACAGATCTTCGGCTCCGTTTCCCCGACCCGGCAGGTCTCGAACGCGTCGATGTGAGCATCAGGCATACCGGAGGGATCTGGTCCGCGCCGCTCACCTTTCCGCGTCCGCCCGGCGATGCCCACACCATGATGGTCCCGCTGCCCTCCGGAACGTACGACGTGGTCCGGGTGACGGCCGAGGACTCCTGGGGAAACCGATCGCATCCCGGGTTCGTCTTTGTCCACAAGCCTGCCGGAACCGCCTCGCTCTCCCTCACCCATGTCATCGAACCCGATTTCATCAGGGTCATTGCGCGCACCTCAGGCGTGTTCACGTCCCCCCCTGCTGTCGCGGTGTATGAAGGCCATGACCGCAGGATCATTCCGATGGCCGCCTCGGAGGTGGACCTCTACGTGGGCACGTTCCGGCCTTCCCCTTCGGTCGGGGGCCTGCGAAGAGTCGCCGCCGAGGCCGAGATCAACGGCAGGGCCTCAAGCGCATTCGAGGAGATCGAGTTCTATCCGATCGTCCCGGGAAAAACCGGGTCCTATGCGCTCGATGGCGGCAGGCTCAGGGTGAGGTACGACAGCCTTTCGGTCTACCGGACCATCCTTCTTCAGGTGGAGAAACACCTCGAGGACGGGGAGACAGTCTACTCTCTCCTCCCGGCGCAGGCCGTGCTCCGTGAGGGGCTCGATGTCTCTCTTGCCGCGCCTCCGGCCGCGCCGAACCAGGGTCTGTATTTTCTCGGAAGAAACAGCCGGGAATTCCTCTCTCCGCGGCCCGACAAGCCGGGAGGAGCGTTCACCGGCCGTGTCACCCGGACGCTGGGCGACGTCTCGATCATGGTCGACAACATGCCCCCGTCCATCTCCAGGCTGTTCGTGAGGGCCGACCGCTCCCGCCGGCTGGACTTCTCCTTCCGGGCCGGCGACAATCTCTCCGGCATTGAATATGAAGCCATGAAGGCGTACATTGATGGCCATGTCGTCATTCCGGAGGTTGACGGCGAGCATCACAGGGTGTTCTACCGCTCCAGCGATCCGCTCGAGCGCGGCTCCCACCGTCTCCTGATCAGACTGAGCGACAGGGCCGGCAACATCAACACCCTCGAGCGCCGTTTCACGGTGCGCTAGCCGCAGCAACGTATCCCGGCCCCAGCCATCAGGCAATCCCGGCCGTCGGACGGAGCATCCCGCCCGGCGTTGCCGGGTTCTTGCGTATCGGAGCGGACCAGTGACTGAGCATCAAGTCGCCCTCGCAAAGACCTATGCACCCGCCGAGGTGGAAGCCCGGTGGTATTCATTCTGGGAAGACCACGGGCTCTTCCACGCGGTGGTCAATCCTCTGAAACCCGCCTACCCCATTGTCATCCCCCCGCCGAACGTCACGGGCGTGCTCCACATGGGGCACATTCTGAACAACACCCTGCAGGACGCCTACATCCGCTACAAGCGCATGACGGGATTCGAAGCCTGCTGGATCCCCGGAACGGACCACGCCGGCATCGCCACCCAGCATGTCGTGGAGCGTTCGCTCTCGGCACAAGGGATGACGCGCCACGACCTGGGGCGCGAGAAGTTCATCGAGCGCGTCTGGGAATGGAAGCGCCAGTACGGCGGCATGATCATCAAGCAGCTCCGGACGCTCGGGGCGTCTTGCGACTGGGCGCGGGAAAAATTCACCATGGACGACACCCTCTCCAGCGCTGTCCGCGAGGTCTTCGTCACGCTCTACGAACAGGGGCTCATCTACAGGGGAAAGTACGTCGTGAACTGGTGCCCGCGCGACCATACGGCGATCAGCGACGACGAAGTCAATTACACGGAGCAGCAGGGAAGCCTCTGGTATATCCGCTACCCGCTCCGGGATGATGGAGCATTCGCGATCGTGGCGACCACCCGGCCCGAGACGATGCTCGGCGACACGGCGATCGCGGTAAACCCGAAAGACCAGCGCTATGCCCATCTCGTGGGTCGTATGGCGGTCCTGCCGCTGACCGGGCGTGAGATTCCGATCGTTGCCGACGACTTCGTCGATCCGGCTTTTGGGACGGGCATGGTGAAAGTCACGCCCGCCCATGACCCGAATGACTACTGGATAGGCCAGCGTCACAACCTGCCGCAGATCAACATCTTCGACGTCTCCGCCCGGTTGAATGAGAGCGTCCCCGCCCCGTACCGGGGCCTGGACCGCTTCGAGGCCCGGAAACGGATCGTGGCCGACCTGGAGGCTCTGGGATTGCTCGAGAAGGCGGAAGACTACACCAACAGCATCGGCCGTTGCTACAGGTGCGACACGATCATCGAACCTTACCTTTCCGACCAGTGGTTCGTCAGGATGGCGCCGCTTGCCGCCCCTGCGCTGGAGGCGGTCATGAACGGCACGGTCCGGCTCCATCCGGAACGCTGGAGCAAAGTCTATCAGCACTGGATGGAGAACATCCGCGACTGGTGCATCTCGCGGCAGCTCTGGTGGGGTCACCGAATCCCCGTCTGGTACTGCACAGGCGGCGGCTCCCGCACAGGGTGCAGCGGTCCCATCGTCAGCCGGACCGCACCCGACCGCTGTCCGAACTGCGGCGGCGCTTCCCTCCGCCAGGACGATGACGTGCTGGATACATGGTTCTCGTCCTGGCTCTGGCCGTTTTCGGTCCACGACTGGCCGGGCCAGAAGGAGACCGGCAAGGAGGCCGATCTGCGGTTCTTCTATCCCACGGAGCTGCTGGTCACCGCCCCAGACATCATTTTCTTCTGGGTTGCGCGCATGATCATGGCCGGGCTCCACTTCGGCCCTTCGTTCACCGGGAGCGCCCGCCCGCAGGACAATGTCCCGTTCCGGGACGTCTACTTCACCAGCCTTGTCCGCGATGACAAGGGACGGAAAATGTCAAAGTCGCTGGGCAATTCGCCTGAGCCCCTGGACCTGATCGCGGAATTTGGCGCCGATGCCGTGCGGTTCACCATCCTCTATCTCGCCCCGCTCGGCCAGGACATCCTGTATGCCAAGGAGAAAAACCAGCTCGGCCGCAATTTCGCCAACAAGCTCTGGAACGCCGGCCGGTTCCTCCTGATGAACCGGGATGTGATCGGCGAGGCCTCCGGCCCCCCGGAGTCGCCGCTGGCCCATGCGGATCTTGCAGACCTGTGGATTCTCTCGCGCCTCCACTCCACCACGGCCGAGATCGAGGAAGCGCTCGGGCAGTTTGAAGTCAACAAGGCCGCACGGGCGATTTACGATTTCTTCTGGCACGATTACTGCGATTGGTATGTTGAGATGGTCAAGTCGCGCCTCTATGGAGAGGAACCGCCGCCGGTAAAGCAGGCGGTGCTGAGCCGAGCCGTCGACATCTACGACGCCGCGCTCCGCTTCCTCCATCCCATCATGCCGTTCGTGACCGAAGAGCTGTGGCAGCATCTCCGGCCCCGGAAGGAGGGGGCTTCCATCATGCGGGAGCAGCTGCTTGCCGCGGACCGGTCTCTGATCAGCCCCGAGGTTGAACGGCAGATGGCGTTTGTTCAGCGCAGCATCGAGGCGGTTCGTCAGATCCGCGGCGATATGAGCATCCCTCCAGGCAGGGAAGTTGCGCTGATCATCCGGACGACCGACTCCCGGGCGGCAAACACGCTCCGCCGGTATGAGGGGTATCTGCGCAGGCTCGCGCGCGTCGCCTCCCTCTCGTTCACCGGCGATGGAGCCCGCCCGAGACTCTCGGCAGGCGCAGTGGTCGACGGTCAGGAGCTCTATGTGCCCCTGGAGGGTGTGATCGACCTGAACGTGGAGCGCCAGCGCCTCCAGAAGGAGATCGACCGGCTGTCGGGCATGTCGGAGAGCATCAGGAACAAACTGACGAACGAGAGCTTCATCGGACGCGCCCCGAAGGACGTGGTGGGCCGCGAGCGCGAAAAACTCGCCGCATTCGAGCTGAATCTCGAAAAACTGAGGAACAACCTCTCCCAGCTTCAAACATGAAAGGGCCGGGAATGATCCTGCATTTGTTCAGTGCCTTGCCCGTGGCATTCCTCGCCGTCTCGATGGTCAGGGGTCAGCCGGCTTCGAGCATCCCGCTCGACGCCGCCCTCCCGCTCGATTCCTCCATCACCTCAGGCCGCCTGCCGAACGGGCTCTCCTATTTCATCAGGGTGAACCGGAAACCGGAAAAACGCGCGGAACTCCGGCTGGTGGTCAATGCGGGATCGGTCCTTGAGGACGATGACCAGCGGGGCCTGGCGCACATGGTGGAACACATGGCGTTCAACGGTACCAGGCACTTCGCGAGGCAGGAGCTGGTGAATTACCTGGAATCCGTCGGTGTCCGCTTCGGACCGGACCTGAATGCCTACACGAGCTTCGACGAGACCGTGTTCATGCTCCAGGTCCCGACCGACACGCCCGCCATCGTGAGCAAGGGCTTCGACATCCTCGAGGACTGGGCCCATCTGATCAGCTTCGACGATGGGGAGATTGACCGGGAGCGCGGCGTCGTCATCGAAGAGTGGCGCCTGGGCCGGGGTGCGGGCGCCCGTATCCGCGACAGGCAGTTCCCGGTCCTGTTCAAGGACTCGCGGTATGCGGTGAGGCTTCCCATCGGCGACGTGAAGATCCTGGAATCGTTCAATCACGAGACCCTTCGCCGGTTCTATAAGGATTGGTACCGTCCGGACCTGATGGCTGTGGTGGCCGTGGGCGACTTCGATCCGGCGCGGATCGAAGCGCTGATCAAGAATCACTTCTCCGCGATCCCCGCGGCAATCAACCCGCGCCCCCGCCTTCTCTCTCCGGTCCCCGGGCACGATTCCACGCTCTTCACGGTCGCCACCGATCCGGAAGCCAGCCAGACCGTCGTCAACGTGCACTACAGGCTGCCGGTGGACTCCGACACGCTCGCGCGCGACTACCGCCGCTCCCTGGTCGAAGGATTGTTCGGCGAGATGCTGAACCAGCGGCTGGCCGAGCTGGCCCGCCTGCAGGACCCGCCGTTCCTGTATGCCTACGGCGGCCACGGCCGCTATGTGCGGACGGGAGAGTTCTTCACGCTGAGCGCCACGGTCAAGGAGGGAGGCATCAGCAGGGGCCTGGAGGCCATGACGACCGAAGCCGCCCGCATCCGCAGGTTCGGATTCACCGCCACCGAGCTCGAGCGGGCGAAGAAAGACGCCCTGCGCGGCATGGAGGACGCCTATCTTGAGCGGGAGAAGACCGAATCCGGCGGATTCGCCGATGAGCTGGACCGCCACTTTCTGGAAGCTGAGCCGGTGCCGGGCATCGGATACGAGTACGAGCTCTACAGGAGATTCCTCCCCGGGATCAACCTCGATGAAATCAACGCCATCGCTGGACATTGGATCACCCCGCACGACAGGGTGGTGGCGGTCAGCGGACCGGAAAAATCCCGCTCGACCATCCCCGCGGAGGACGCCCTTGCAGCCATCCTCAACGGCGTCGACCGGGCCGATATCACGGCCTATGTCGACAGCACATCCTCGGAACCGTTGCTGGGTCCCATCACCAGCCCGGGGCGCATCGTGGAACGCAGGGAACGGAAGGAGATCGGAGTCACGGAGCTGACGCTCTCCAACGGCGTGAAGGTGATTCTGAAGCCGACCGATTTCAAGAACGACGAGGTCCTGTTCTCCGCCTTCAGCAAGGGAGGAAGCTCGCTCGTCCCCGACTCGAACTACATTGCCGCTCTCACCGCCAGCGCCCTCGTTCAGGAGGGAGGCGTGGGAATGTTCGATCGGACAAGGCTCCAGAAGAAGCTGGCGGGAAAGATCGTCCAGGTCTCGCCGTTCATCGGCGAGCTCTCTCAGGGCATGGGCGGAAGCGCATCCCCCCAGGACCTCGCGACCATGTTCGAGCTCATGCATCTCTACTTCATCGCACCGAGGGCGGACACGCCGGCGTTCGAATCCTACGTTTCCCGCATGCGGGCCGTCCTGCAGAACCGGGGTGCGAGGCCCGAATCGGCCTTCGAGGATACGATCCAGGTGACCATGGGCGCCCACAATTTCCGGCGGCGGCCGTTCACGGTTCCCATGCTCGGCGAGATGAACCTCGAAAAGTCACTGGCGATCTACCGCGACCGCTTCGCCGACGCGAGCAGCTTCACGTTTGTCTTCACCGGAAGCTTCGATCCGAAGGGCATCGAGCCGCTTGTTTCCACCTATCTCGCGACGCTTCCCTCCTCAAAACGCACCGAGTCGTGGCGTGATCTCGGCATCCACCCTCCCGACGGGGTGGTGCAAAAGACCGTCAGACGCGGGATTGAGCCGAAGAGCCAGGTGCGGATCACCTTCAGCGGCCCCTTTGCATGGACCAGGGAACACCGCTTCGCCCTGAACGCTCTGGCAGAGGTGCTCACCATAAAGCTGCGCGAGTCACTCCGCGAGGAGAAGGGGGGGACCTACGGCGTGGGGGTCTCGGCGACGCCCATCAGGATCCCCCAGCAACGGTATCTGTTCACCATCTCGTTCGGGTGCGCGCCCGAACGGGTGGAGGAGCTGACGAAAGCAGCGTTCGATCAAATCGACAGCGTGAAGAACGCTCCGCCGTCACAGGTGTATGTCACCAAGGTGCGCGAGACGGAACTCCGCGAGCGCGAGGTGAACCTGAAGCAGAACGGGTTCTGGCTGAGCGCCCTCCAGTTCTGTTACGACAACCTCATCGATCCGGGGCAGATCCTCGCCTATACGGATCTGATCCACGCATTGACGCCCGGCCTGGTGCAGGATGCCGCGCGCACGTATCTGAACACGTCCCGGTACGCCAGATTCATTCTGGTGCCGGAACAGGCGCAATGACGATGTCACAGATGAACAGTCCTGTGACACCCGGCACGCTCGGTGCCGAATTGGTCCGCCGGCTCGTGCAGATTGCGGGTGCGGAACACGTCGTTACCGACGAAGAATCCCGCCGGATCTACGGCAGGGACGAGACAGAGGACTTCCTCTTCCCACCTGACGTCGTGGTGAAACCAGGATCCGCGGCCGAGATAGCAGCCATCCTCTGCCTCGCATCCGATCACGGCATCCCCGTCACACCCCGCGGGGGCGGCACCGGACTTTCCGGCGGCGCCCTTCCGGTCCACGGGGGGATCTCCCTCTCCATGGAGCGCCTCAACAGGATCCTCTCGATCGATGCCCGGAACTGCCAGGCTGCGGCGGAGCCGGGCGTCACCACTCAGCGGTTTCAGGAAGAGGTTGAGCAGCGCGGACTATTCTACCCTCCGGATCCGTCCTCTCGCGGCACGTGCCACCTGGGGGGCAATCTCGCGGAATGCGCCGGAGGACCCCGGGCGGTAAAGTACGGCGTGACCCGCGACTATGTTCTGGGCCTCGAAGCGGTCCTCCCGTCCGGCGAGATCATCCATACGGGTGCCCCCGTTCTGAAGAACGCAACGGGCTACAACCTGACCCAGCTGTTGATTGGAAGCGAAGGAACCCTTGCGGTCATCACCAGGATCCAGTTCAGGCTGATCCCCCTCCCGCGGTTCAGGAAGGTCCTCCTCGTCGCGTTCGATACGCTGGAGGCTGCTGCGACCGCCGTGGCGGCGGTCTTCGAGCGCGGTATCACCCCTTCCGCCATGGAATTCATGGAGCGCTCGGCGGTGAAAGCCGCCGAGGAACGCCAGGGAAAACACTTTCCGAACGGCGACGCCGGCGCGCAGCTCCTCGTCGAAGTGGACGGCAACTACGAGGAGACGCTCACCGAGGACATCGGGGCGATCGGCGAGGTGGTCGAAGCCCACGGCGCTCTCGATGTCCTGCTCGCGGAGGACCGGCAGAAGGTCGCCGATGTCTGGGCGCTGCGCAGGGGGATCGGGGAGGCGGTCAAATCGATCTCCGCGTACAAGGAGGAGGACACTGTCGTCCCCCGCGCCTCCCTGCCGGACCTAGTCCGCGGCGTGAAAGAGATCACAGCCCGGCACGGGATCACGGCGATCTGTTACGGCCACGCGGGGGATGGCAACGTCCACGTGAACATTCTGAAGGGTACCCTATCCGACGAAGCCTGGACGGCCCGGCTGGACGATGCGGTGCAGGAGATTTTCCGGCTGACAGTTTCGCTGGGAGGCACGATCTCGGGCGAGCACGGCATCGGGTATTCTCAGCGCCGCTACCTCCCCATCGCCGTGGGGGAGACGGAAAGACGGCTGATGAGGGAAATCAAGGGGGTGTTCGACCCCCGCGGCATCCTTAACCCCGGGAAGATCATCTGAAGGACCCCATGACCGCTCAGCCTCCAGGTGAGCCCCCGGCCCCGCGCCCCTTGCAGAAGGAAGACACCCGCGACCTCGGTTTCGGCTCGAGGGTCGCACGCGCCAGCCGCAGGCGGCTCCTGAACCAGGACGGCAGCTTCAATGTCCGCCGGCGCGGCCTCTCCATCTTCGAATCGCTGAGCCTCTTCCACACACTCCTCACGACCCCCTGGTGGGTCTTTCACCTCATCGTCCTTGCCGGTTTCCTCCTCTACAATGCCCTGTTCGCGGCCGCGTACATGGTCTGCGGCGAGGGTGCGCTTTCCGGAATTGCGGCGGCATCCCCCTTCGAGCGTTTCCTGGAGCTGTTCTTCTTCAGCGTGCAGACTTCCACAACCCTCGGGTACGGCCATGTCATTCCCCTGAGCGCCGCCGCAAACATCCTCTCGAGCTTCGAGGTCACCGCGGGGCTGCTTGGGTTCGCGCTGGTGACCGGCATGATGTTCGCGCGGGTGTCGCGTCCCAGTGCCAATATCGTCTTCAGCCGGCATGCCGTCGTCGCGCCGTACCAGGGATCCGGCGCGCTGATGTTCCGCCTGGCGAACAGGAGAAGCATCGAGCTCCTCGACGTGAACGTAGCCGTCACGCTCAGCCGTTTCGAGGGGGAGGGGGAGAACCGGAAACGACGCTTCTATGAGCTCGCGCTCTCGCGTGAGTCCGTCCGGATATTCCCTCTGAACTGGACCATCGTCCATCCCATGGATGAGCAGAGTCCCCTGCACGGTACGACGCGTGAGGCGTTCGCCGCCTCCGGGGCGGAGATCCTGGTTCTGCTGACCGCCACAGACGAAACGTTTTCTCAAATCGTGCATGCCAGGACTTCCTACACGGGTGAGGAGATCGTCTGGGGCGCAAGATTCTCCGATATGTTCTCCGTGTCATCCGAGGGCACAATCACCGTCGATCTCCACCGCATACACAACGTGGAACCCTCCACCCTTCCCCTCTGACCACTTCCGCCAACAAAAAGAACCCCCCCGTCCCGCAAAGCGGGACACAGGGGGGTTCAGGTGGATCAGCTGTTGTTGAATGAGGGGGCACGTTGATGCCGCCCCCCGCAATCAGGTGGCGGGCCTCAGTACATGTCGCCCATGCCGCCGCCGCCGGGCATCGGCGGCATAGCCTTCTTCTCTTCGGGCTTCTCCACGATCGTCGCCTCGGTGGTCAGCAGAAGACCGGCAACGGAGGTGGCGTTCTCCAGCGCAGTACGGGCAACCTTCGTCGGGTCGATAACCCCCGCTTTGATCAGGTTCTCGTACTCTCCGCTGAATGCGTTGTACCCGAAGTCGTCCTTCTCCGCCTTCACCCTGTTCACGACAACCGAGCCTTCCGCACCGGCATTGGCCGCGATCATCCTGATGGGCTCTTCGAGAGCCTTGCGGACGATCTCGATGCCCGTGGTCTGGTCCTCGTTGGCACCCTTGAGGCCCTCGAGCTTCTTGGCCGCGCGCAGGTAGGCGACGCCGCCGCCGGGAACGATCCCTTCTTCCACCGCCGCACGGGTCGCATGCAGCGCGTCCTCGACGCGGGCTTTCTTTTCCTTCATCTCCACTTCCGTCGCAGCGCCGATCTTCAGGACCGCCACTCCGCCGGACAGCTTCGCAAGCCTCTCCTGCAGCTTTTCACGATCGTAATCCGATGTCGTCTTCTCGATCTGCGCCTTGATCTCATTGATGCGCTTCTTGATGTCTTCCTTCTTGCCGGCCCCTTCCACGATCGTGGTGTTGTCCTTGTCGATCGTGACCTTCTTCGCCTTGCCGAGATAGCTGAGCGTGGCGTTCTCGAGCTTGTAGCCCTGTTCCTCCGAGATCACCGTTCCGGCGGTCAGGACCGCCACGTCTTCGAGCATCGCCTTGCGCCGGTCGCCGAACCCAGGCGCCTTCACGGCCGCGACGCGTAGTGTGCCGCGCAGCTTGTTGACCACGAGCGTTGCAAGCGCCTCACCTTCCAGGTCTTCCGCGATCACCAGGATCGGAGAGCCTGTCTGGGCAACCTTCTCCAGAACAGGAAGCAGGTCCTTCATCGAGGAGATCTTCTTGTCGTGGATCAGGATGAGGGGGTTCTCGAGCACCGCTTCCATCGTCTCCGCATCGGTCACGAAGTAGGGTGACAGGTAGCCCCGGTCGAACTGCATGCCCTCCACGACTTCCGTGGTGGTGTCGGTACCCTTTGCTTCCTCAACGGTGATCACGCCGTCGGTGCCGACCTTCATCATCGCGTCGGCAATGAGGTCGCCGATCAGTTTGTCGTTGTTGGCCGAGATAGCGCCGACCTGCGCGATCTCCTTCTTGCTGGTCTTGTCGACCGGCTTGCTGATCTGGCGCAGGCCTTCCACCACGGCGGTGACCGCCATGTCGATGCCGCGCTTCAGATCCATCGGGTTCGCGCCGGCCGCGACGTTTTTCAGCCCTTCGCGAACGACTGCCTGTGCAAGGACGGTTGCAGTCGTGGTGCCGTCTCCGGCCACGTCCGACGTCTTGGAAGCCACCTCGCGCACCATTTGGGCTCCCATGTTCTCGAGCGGGTCCTGAAGCTCGATCTCCTTGGCGACCGTGACGCCGTCCTTGGTGATGGTGGGGGCGCCGAACTTCTTGTCGATCACGACGTTCCGCCCCTTCGGTCCGAGCGTCACTTTGACGGCATCAGCCATCTGGTCAACGCCACGCTTCAGCGCCGCGCGGGCGTCTGTGCTGTACTGAATGATTTTTGCTGCCATGATTTTCTCTTCTCCTGGATATTGAATTGAACTCACATTCCCGCGCTCAGACGATCGCGAAGATGTCCGCCTCGCGCATGATCAGAACCTCGTCACCGTCCACCGTCACTTCGGTGCCCGAATACTTGCCGTAGAGCACTTTGTCTCCGACCTTTACTTCAAGGGCGATTTTCTTGCCTTCGTCGGTGATCTTTCCTGGACCGACGGCCACCACCTCTCCGATCACCGGCTTCTCTTTTGCGGTATCGGGAAGGATGATGCCTCCTTTCGTCCGCTCTTCAGCGGGCGCGGGCTTGATGACCACACGATCACCCAACGGTTTGATGTTCATAGGAGCCTCCAAAGTTGTACAAAACATGCAGATGTGGTTGGATCAACAGGGTACTTGCATTGCCGGAGTATGTGAAATATTAGCACTCACTCTTATTGAGTGCTAAAGGATACGCACAATGGGTCAGAAAGTCAAGCGAAAAATCGTTTAGATTCGGCTGGATGGGGGAAAACGCCCGTTCAGGCGGTTGTTACGTCGAAAATGTGGAAAGCGTAGGGCTGGAGGTCGAAAAACATCCCCTTGTTCTGGAGTCCCGCGAGGTCCCGCCGGTAGAAAGCTAGGCTCATCAAGTCCCTGAACTCCACCGCCTGGGATGTCAGGTGGCTCACGGGAAGGTCGATGTAGCACTGGCTGCTGCGAGGGGCGTAGTTGACAACAACAAGCCGGTCACCGTCATGCTCACTGTGCCACCACGAGAGGATGAAGTTCTGGTAGGATTGGTTATCGTGCCACGCCGCCCGCCCGTAGAGCTGGGTCCAGGCACCGCTCCGGAAGACCGGGTGGCAGATCGTGCGGAGGAGGGCATGGTAGAATCCGAGCGTCCGCTCGTTTGGCTGCGCCCCGGGCCTTCGGCGAAGCTGGACGGGAATCCTGACCGGACGTGACTCCATCTGTCCGTCATGCAACAGCACCATGCCAGGTATGGTCATGATGATCGCGGCGGCGGCAAAATGCCACGGCTCGGAGGGAAGCGCAAGGGCGGCCGGAGGCTCGTCATGGTTCTCGAGAAACCTCACGCAGTGCCGCTGGTACTCCAGATCGGCACGGAGATGGTCGCGGACCGCACCCGCCCCCTCCCTCAGGAGGCGGTCGTAGAGCACCTTGTCATAGGTGTACGTGAAGCCAAGTTGCTGGAGATCCCATTCCATGTTCCAGTATGCTTCGGCGACGAACAGGAACCCGGGATGTGCACGGTGCACCTCGCTGATCGCCTCCCGCCAGAATTCCTCGCGGATCTCGCTGCCCGGAGCCGTCGTGTAGACTCCCCAGGTCCGCAGGAAGATGTTGTTCAACACGAGCATCGCCATGTCGCACCGCAGCCCGTCGCACATCCCGGCAATCCGGCGCAGCTCTCCGATCACCACGCGCCGGAGCCCGGCCTGCTGGTAGTTCAACTGCGCCGTATCGGTCCAGCCCGGGAAATACGGGTCGCGCCCGAAGGCGATCACGCGCTCCCCGTCGCAGGTTGCCGCGCGGAAGAAAAGCTCGGGCTTTTCCCTGTCCTCTTGCGCCCCCCCCTGGACATAGTACTCGGGATGCTCCGAGACCCAGTCGTGATCGCGCGCAGTATGGTTGCTCACAAAATCCAGCACCAGCCCAAGGCCCCTTTCGCGCAACCGCGAGCGGAACCTTTTCAGCCCCGCATCCCCGCCCAGCGACGGCGACACATGATAGGCCTGGACAGCATACGGAGAGCCCTCGACGTCCTCTGTCGAGAAGTCGGGCAGCGACGCACGGTATTCTCCCTGCAGCCCCTCATGGCTCTTCGCAATCTCCCGTCCGATCTCTCCAATGGTCCAGACCCCCATCACCCAGATGACATCAAAACCGTTTCCCGCCCACCCGTCGAGGATGTCGTCCGGGATCGTGCCGAGCGTCACCGGTCGGCCGAGCCGGGCTGTGAGTTCATGCGTGAGGACGCGGGCATTCACCTCGTACATCACCGGATGCAACGTGGAAAGGAGACGGAACGAACGATCCGAAGGTGTGTGCATGGTATCCAGCAGTCAGGGCTCCCGGTAGCCGGTGCCCGCAATGACGAGGACGATCTCTCCCCGGGGAAGCTTCTCACGCAGATGTTTCAGAACCTCCGAGGCCCGGCCCCGGAGGACTTCCTCGAATTTTTTCGTCAGCTCCCGGGCAACCGCCACCCGGCGGTCCCCGAGAATCTCGACCAGCTCTTCCAGGGCGCGGACGATCCGCTGCGGGGACTCATACACCACAATGGTCCGCTCCTCCTCCTTCAGTCTCTCCCAGCGGGTGCGGCGCCCCTTCTTGAGCGGCAGAAACCCCTCGAACACGAACCTGTCGGCGGGAAAGCCGCTCGCGACCAGGGCAGCAAGCAGCGCGCTCGCCCCGGGGACAGGAATGACCGTGAATCCCCCGCGCACCGCCTCGCGAATCAGCCTGTAGGCCGGGTCGGAAATCCCCGGCGTGCCGGCATCGGTGACGACTGCAACGCTCGCTCCGCCCTTCATCCGGTCGAGCAACTGGGGGGTGCGGCGTGCCTCGTTCCGGCTGTAGTAGCTGACGAGCGGTTTGCGTATCCCCAGGTGGTTCAGGAGCACGCCCGTTGTCCTCGTGTCCTCCGCCGCAATCAGATCCACTTCGCCGAGGAGACGTACCGCCCGCCGGGTAATGTCGCCGAGGTTGCCGATGGGGGTGCTCACGATGTAGAGCGTGCGCGGCCGGACACGCTCTCCCTCCTCAGATCCCCCAGTCTCGGGCATACCGGAACTCCACGTTGACTGTCCGCGTCGAGATCTTCGCAATCACCGGAGGTCGGCGCTTGAACTGGCTCTGCCGGATCATCGAGGCAATCCGCCCGATGAAGGCGGGCGCGAATCCCATGACGGCCAGCTCCGCCTCCGAGCGCCTCTGATCCACCATATGGAACAACAACCGGTCGACCTCCCTGTAGCTGAACCCGAAATCCTCTTCGTCGGTCTGACCGTCCCAGAGGTCCGCCGACGGTTTTTTCTCCACGATCACTCCGGGCACACCGATGGTCCTGGCAAGCTCCCACACCTGCGTCTTGAACAGATCGCCGATGGGATTGATGGCCGAGGCAAGATCACCATGCAAAGTCCCGTACCCGAGCAGGAGTTCCGTCTTGTTGCTGGTCCCGAAGACCAGCGCCCTGTCCCGCGCCGAGAGATCGTACAGAACAACCATCCGCACCCGCGCCATGACGTTGCCGGCCCGCACTCTGTCCATCCCCGGCACGCAAGCCACATAGGCATCCACCATCGGAGTGATGTCGACCGTCTCCGTCCCGATGCCTGCCACCCCAGCAGCCTCATGCGCATGCTCCCTGCTCTGGGGGCTGCTCGTCCTGTACGGGAGCAGCACGGCCCGCACGTTGGAAGGGCCGAGCGCCTCCGCCGCCAGCAAGGCGACCACCGCGGAGTCCACCCCCCCGGAGAGTCCGATCACGCACCGGTTGAACCCCGCCTTCATCGTCTCATCACGCAGAAATTCCACGAGAATCTTGCGCACGATCGAAGTGTTTATTGAAAGGCCGCTCCCCTTGCCGCTCGTCGTTTCCATGTCTCAGCTCTGATCGGATTCACCGGTGCCGGTGCAATAAAGGTGGAAACTACCAAATAGATACCTCTGATTCAACAGTTCTCATTCAACAATTGAGGGGTTCCGGACAAGGCGCTCAACGGATAGGCCAACCCTCGAGCGCCACGGCACACATCCAGGTTCGTGCGCGTTCTGCAGGGGTGAGCAGCCCGGAGCCGGCACCGGAACCCCCCGGGACCGGCCGGACCGGCAGAAGGTGTCCCCGCATGACCTTGCAATTCCTTATATCTATGCGTAATATTTCATGAGACGCAAAGAGGTCCAGACTGAGAGGAAACACTTGACTCCTGGGAGAGTGCGGGTTGTATCATCCGCCTTTGTCCTGTTCCTGGTTGTGACGGGCACCGTCGTGCAGGCTTCAGGGGGAGTCACCCCCCGCCTTTCCTCAGTGATGCAGCAGACAGCGGAGCCCGTTCTCTGCATCGTCTACTTTTCCGACCGGGGAAACGTCCGTAAGACATTCTCTCCTGACCAGCTTGTGAGCCCCCGGGCACTTCGGCGCAGGGCCCATGTCCTTCCTCCCGACCGGCTCGTGGGCGAGAATGATCTCCCCCTTGAACCCGGGTATGTCGCCTCCGTCGCTGAGCGCGTTCAGCAACTTCGCCATTCCCTCAGGTGGTTCAACGCCGTGAGCGCCATGGCAACCCCCGCGCAGATCGATTCTCTGAGCCTGCTTCCCTTTGTCAGAGAGATAGACCTCGTTGGCCGTTTCCGGCGCCAGGCCTCCGCTGAGCCGTTCGTAGGCGCGCTCCCCTCAATGCCGCGCGGGACCGCCTCCGAGGGAATCGACTACGGACCATCGCTCAACGCCCTGGCCATGCTCAACGTGCCGGCGGTGCATGCCACGGGAAACAGCGGGCAGGGCATCCTGATCGGGATCTTCGACAACGGGTTCAGGCTCCTGTCTCATACGGCATTCGACAGCCTTCGGCCGCGCATTCTGGCCACACGCGACTTTGTGGACCACAAAGTCAGCGTGGTACCGGACGATCGCGATCCCTCATTCGGCTCCCACGGGATCTGGACACTTTCCACGATCGCGGGATTCAAACCCGGGCGTATCATTGGACCGGCCTACGGCGCCTCCTTCCTACTTGCCCGGACCGAAAACGACAGCTCCGAAACCCCCATCGAGGAAGACAACTGGGCGGCGGCCATCGAGTGGGCCGAGAGCCTGGGCGTCCAGGTCACAAGCACTTCGCTCGGCTTCCTGACATACGATTCCCCCTACACGAGCTGGACATGGGAGAATATGGACGGAAGGACGACGCTGATCACACGGGCTGCGGCACAAGCCGTCCGGGAAGGCGTAGTGGTAGTGAACTCGGCTGGCAACAACGGTCCGAACTCCGCTCACAACACATTGAACGCCCCGGCCGACGCAGACTCCGTCATCACCGCAGGCGCTGTCAACCCCTCAGGAGCTCGCTCCGCCTTCAGCTCGGTCGGCCCCACAACAGCAATCCCCCCACGGATAAAGCCCGACGTCATGGCACAGGGCGAAGAGGTGCGCGTGGCGAGCTCAGTCAACGACACGGCGTACGGACTGCAACAGGGGACTTCGTTTTCCTCTCCCCTCATTGCCGGTGTCGCGGCCCTCATCCTCAAGGCTCACCCCGCGGCAACACCCGTCGAAATAACAGCCTGGCTGAAGGCGACTGCCTCGAACGCCGGCACTCCAAACAATCTGATCGGCTGGGGGATCCCCGACGCCGCAGCAGCCATCGCCTACCCCACCATGCCACCCGCACCCCCGGTTCCCAGCATCATCCTTTCCAGTCAACCGAACCCTTTCGCCTCAGCCACGACATTGACGTTCCGGCTCCCCGAGCCTTCCCGTGTCGTGGTGACTGTCTTTGACATCCTCGGGCGCGTCATTCGGGAACTTTCCCCCACCGGGCAGACCCTCCTCTACGGCTCCGTCGCATGGAACGGGAACAACAATGATGGACGCCGGGTGCCGACCGGCGTGTATTTCGCCCGCCTCACCGCGACAGGGGCCTCCGGGTCGGTCCGAGCCGAAGTCCAAAGGATCCTCATGGTGAAATAGACAGCCCCGGTCTCACCGGGTTCAAAACCCTGGCGGGACCGGGGCGTCACGCCTCCGGCGCCATCTCTCTGATGCACTCCGGAGAGGCGTCCTTGCAGGCTCCGGGGGTCGATGCGCCGACCGCCTCGTTCGCGGACCGCTGCTGAGTGAGATCGCCGACCGGAGGTTTTCTACAGCTCCTGAATGGCGGCCCGGATGATGGAGATCCCCTCGCCAATCTCGTCGTCCGAGACATTCAGCGGCGGGCGGAACCGGATCGACCGCTCACCCGAGGGGAGAAGGATGAGTCCCCGCTCGAGGCACCCTGAACGGAGCGTGTCCCGAACCTTCTGAGCCGGAGCGTCGAACGCAGCGAAGAGCCCCAGCCCCCGCGGATTTGACACCGTGGACGGGAATTCCTCAGCCAGCTCCTGAAGGCAGCGGAGAAGGTGAAGGCCCCTCTGCCGGGCGTTCTCTACGAGGTTTTCCTCCTCGATGACCTCGAGATATCGCTGCCCGCGCACCATGTCGACCAGGTTCCCTCCCCATGTGGAGTTCAACCTGCTGGAAACCGCAAAGACATTTTCCTTCACCTCATCTATCCTCCGCCCGCACAGGAATCCGCAGACCTGCGTCTTCTTCCCGAACGCCATCATGTCGGGCTCCACGAAATGTTCGTGCGCCCACATCTTTCCTGTCATCCCCACCCCTGTCTGCACCTCGTCGCAGATCAGCATCGCTTCGTTTTCATCCGCCAGCTCCCTGAGCGCCCGGAAGAAACCCGGCCGGAAGTGGTTGTCCCCTCCTTCTCCCTGGATGGGTTCGATGATGATTGCCGCGATGTCGTCCTTGTTCCGCCGAAAAGCCTCCTTGATCTGGGCGATGCTGGTCTGCTCGGCGGCCTCCACCAATGCCAGAGCCTCCGCGGTGAGCGGGTAGGTGACCTTCGGGTTGAGTACACGCGGCCACTCGAACTTCGGGAAGAGATCGGTTTTCACCGGATCGGTGTTGGTCAGAGACAGCGTGTACCCTGAACGGCCGTGGAAACACTGGCGGAAGTGTATCACCTGCCGCCCCAGCTCCTCCCGGTGTCCCCTGGCGAAGTTCTTCCTGATCTTCCAATCGAAGGACGCCTTCAGGGCGTTTTCCACACCGAGGGATCCCCCCTCGATGAAGAACGCGTGCGGGAGATAGACGGGCATGGCCACCCGGGCAAATGTGGCCACGAACTCCGCCTGTTCAGCGCAGTAGATGTCGGAAAGGGAGGGTTTGTTGACCGCGGCGCAGGCGAGGCGGTCGAGGAATTCCCGCGACGTCAGCTTCGGGTGGTTCATACCCAGCGGGGATGAAGCCACAAACGTGAAGAAGTCGAGATACCGTTTGCCCGTCCGGGCATCAACGACGTGTGTCCCCTGGCTTCGGCGGAGGTCGATGATGATGTCGAACCCGTCGACGAGCATATGCTGCGACAGTGTTGGAAGCACTTGCCCCGGGGGAATAACGGAACGAACCAGCGTTTCAATCTCATGAGCAGCCATGTGAGTCTTCCTTCAGGAGGTGAATGGTATGGATTCAGTGGAGCTCCGGCGACAACAGAGCGCCCTCCTTCAGAAAAACTCCTGATGTTCGTAGAGAGAAACGCGATATGTTCGTTCTGACGCCACCTGCCACCCCTCGTCCTTCGCTGTTCACCAATGCGTGCAGCCCGGCCGCCGCCCTGATCGTGCGGGTTAGCTCCGGTAGTTGTCGATCTGCGCCCGCTGGAAGCCTCCGCTGTAGTCGATATAGACGGTCTTCCACTCGGAGAAGAAATCGTACACTGTCCACCCCCCCTCGCGGTGGCCGTTCCCGGTCTGCTTCACCCCGCCGAAAGGCATGTGTGCCTCCGCCCCGATGGTGGGAGCGTTGATGTAGGTGATTCCGGCCTTGATGTCCCGGATCGCACGGAAGGCGTCGTTCGTGTTCTTCGTGTAGATCGAAGACGAGAGTCCGTAGACCGTATCGTTCAGGACGGCGACCGCCTCATCCAGCGTGTGCACGCGGAGGACCGACAGGACCGGCCCGAAGATCTCCTCCCTGGCGATGCGGTGTTCAGGCCGCACTCCCGTGAACACGGTCGGTTCGTAGAACCATCCCCGGGCAAGGTCCCCATCCCGCGGAATGCGCCCTCCCGCAGCCAGCTCCGCGCCTTGTTCGAGCCCCACCCCGACATAGCCGTGGACCGTCTTCTGCTGCCCTTCGTTCACGCATGGTCCGACGTCAACCCCATCATCCAGTCCGTCTCCCAGTTTGAGCTTCTTCACGCGCGCGATGAGCATCCCGAGAAAGGTGTCATGAACCCCTTCCTGCAGGATCAACCGGCTTGTGGCCGTGCATCGCTGCCCCGTCGTCCCGAACGCCCCCCACAGGACTCCTTCGAGGGCAAGATCGAGGTCGGCGTCGTTCATCACAATCTGAGCGTTCTTCCCTCCGAGCTCAAGCGAAACCCTCTTCAGTGTCGCGCCGGAGGCTTCGGCGATTTTCCTGCCCACTGCGGTGGAGCCGGTGAAGCTTACGAGGTCGATGTCGGGGTGACCGGTGATCGCCGTCCCGACTTCTCCTCCTCCGCCGTGCACCAGGTTCACTACCCCTTCGGGAACCCCGGCCTCCATCAGGATCTCCACCAGAGCGGCCGCCGTCGCCGGAGTGTCGGAAGCGGGTTTGAAAACCACGGTGTTGCCGCACAGCAGAGCTGGAAAGATCTTCCATGTGGGGATGGCCATGGGAAAATTCCAGGGTGTGACGATCCCCGCAACCCCGATGGGGACCCGTATCGCCATATTGAACTTATCCGGCAGCTCGGAGGGAGCAGTGCGGCCGAACAGCCTGCGCCCCTCGCCGGAAGCATAGTACGCAGTGTCGATGCCCTCCTGGACATCTCCCCGTGTTTCCGCGAGGACCTTCCCCATCTCCCGCGTCATCTGCCTCGCAAGATCTTCCTTCCTGGCGACCATGAGATCGCCGACGTTCTTTAAGATGTCTCCCCGCTTGGGGGGAGGAACCAGGCGCCACGATTCAAACGCTTTCCGGGCCGCCTCGACCGCCCGGTCGACATCTCCCCGGCCCGATTTCGGAAACAGGCCGATACACTCACCCCAGTTGGCCGGGTTGCGGTTTTCGAATGTCTGGCCGGACTCCGCGTCCACCCACCTGCCGCCGACGAAATTCTGGAACTTTTTTACCATGATGCCTTCTCCATAGAGCCGCTACTTCGTAACCCCATGTGAAAAGCCCTTCGCTGGCGGACCACATGGACCGGAAACCGCCCCGATGCCCTTCTGCACGCCTCGAGCGGGAGTTTCAGTTCAATCCCACACGCGTGAAGATGTGATCAATATTGGCGATGCTCCTCTCCAGATCGAACAGGGCATCGATCTCCCCGCCTGAGAGCACCGACGTCACCTCGGGGTCCCGTTTCAGAAGCTCGCGGAAGTCGCACCGGGCATGCCAGGTCTCCATCGCGAGGCCCTGGACCAGGCGGTAGGCATCCTCCCGGTTCATCCCCTTCTGTGTGAGCGCAAGCAGCACGGATTGCGAAAAGATCAGCCCGTGCGTGAGCTCCAGGTTCTTCAACATGTTCTGCGGATACAGGATCAGCCGGTCGACCACGTCGATCGCCAGATGCAGGATGTAGTCCAGGACAATGCAGCTGTCGGGCACCACCACCCGCTCCACCGATGAATGGGAGATATCGCGTTCGTGCCAGAGCGCGACGTTCTCCATCGCCGCAAGAGCGTTCCCCCTGAGCAAACGGGCGAGGCCCGCAATGCGCTCGCAGGTGATGGGGTTCCGCTTGTGGGGCATCGACGAAGACCCCTTCTGTCCCTCCGAGAAATACTCTTCGGCCTCGAGGACCTCGGTCCTCTGGAGGTGCCTGATTTCCGTGGCGATTTTCTCGAGGGATCCTCCAATCAACGCAAGGACGCTCATATATTCCGCGTGCCGATCCCTCTGGATGATCTGCGTCGATACCGGCGCGGGCTCCAGCCCCAGCCGCGCACACACAAACTCCTCCACGCTGGGACTCAGGTGTTCGTAGGTCCCTACGGCGCCGGAGATCTGTCCCACGGAGATCCGTTCGATCGCGCCCTCGAGCCGCCGGATGTTCCGCTTCGCCTCCTCGTACCAGAGCGCGAACTTGAGCCCCATCGTCGTGGGCTCGGCATGAATCCCGTGCGTCCGGCCGACCATGATGGTCCGCTTGTGTTCCTTCGCCCGGCGCGCCAGCACATCCCTCAGCTTCTTCAGTCCGTCCATCAGCAGCTCGCCGGACTGCTTCATCTGCACCGAAAGGCAGGTGTCAAGGATGTCGGAAGAGGTCATGCCGAGGTGGATGAACCTTGACTCCGGTCCCACGTGCTCTCCGACATTCGTCAGGAAGGCGATCACATCGTGCTTCACGACCCGCTCAATCTCCTCGATGCGCGCAACGTCGAATCGCGCCCGCGCGCGAATCACCTCCACGGCCTCCCGGGGGATCCTCCCGAGCTCTGCCTGGGCTTCGCAGGCGAGGAGCTCGATGTCAAGCCAGATCCTGAACTTGTTCCCCTCGTCCCAGATCTTCCCCATGGCGGGGCGCATGTACCGTCTTATCATCGTCCGGATTCCGTTCCTAGCGTCGTTCGAGCTTGAGGCGAAGGAGGATCTGATGCTTTTCACGGATCACCGTGACCTCCAGCTGGTCTCCCGCCTTCGCGTCCTCGATGATGCCCATCAGCGTCGTGTCATTCACGACCTTCTCCCGGTTCACCACAGTGATGATGTCGCCGACCTTGAAGCCTCCCCGGTCGGCCGGGCTGTTCCTCTGCACGTCGCTGACGATGACCCCCTCCGCCTTCTCCAGGCCGAAGTACCTCGCCACGCGGGCGTCAACGGTCTGCACCTCCAGCCCTGTCCAGAATTCCCGTTCGATCTTCCCGCTCTTCTTGAGCTGGTCGACGATCCCCTTCACCTTATTGATCGGGATCGCGAAACCCAGCCCGATGTTCCCCTGATTGGGAGAGTAGATCACCGAGTTCACGCCGATCACTTCGCCCAGCGAGTTCACCAGAGGGCCGCCGCTGTTCCCAGCATTGATGGCGGCGTCGGTCTGGATCATGCCCCTGTACGACCTCCCCTCTTCCTGCTGGAGGTTCATCCCGACCGCACTCACGACCCCGACAGTCACGGTGGGCCGGTCGCTGATGTCGAACAGGCCGAACGGGTTCCCGAAGGCGATGGCCCACTCGCCGATGATGACATCGTCGGAGTTCCCCAGCCTCAGCCAGGGAAGGTTCTTGCCTGAAATTCTGAGCAGCGAGATGTCCGATACCTGGTCCGTTCCCACCAACTCCGCCTTGTACTTCTCGCCGCTGGTGACAGTGACCGTGATTTCCTTCGCGTTCCCCGCCACATGGTCGTTGGTGAGGATGTATCCGTCAGGTGAGATGATGAACCCCGAACCGAGGCCTTGTACCCGCTGTGTGAATGTCTGATCGCCGAAAAACCGGCGGAAGAACGGATCCTCACCCCACGGGCTCTGGTAGCGGTACTGGCGGACTTCCGTCACGTTGATGCCCACCACGGCCGGGCTCACTGATGCGACAGTGCGGGTAATGGCGTTCCGCCGTGAGGACCCTGCTTCCGCATTCAGGGAGTCATGGCGTGCGGAATCACTCTCCTGGTCCGTGGCACTCCCGCCCTCGCTGTACAGATGCGCCTCCAGGGCCGGACCCGGCGGCGGCCCTTCGTGGTGCATGTGGCCAAGGCTGTAACCTATCAGCCCCCCGCCGAACAGCGGGATTGCCAGACTGATGAAGATTGCCCTTCTATGCATGGACGAACCTCCGCCGCCAGGCCTGGATCATCGCATCCGGCGCCTTCCTGCATGTTCGAGCACCGGACGGACAAGTTTCGACAGGAGAACGGCGAACATCAGTGACATGAAAACGTAAACATCCGCCTGGCCGGCGGGCAGCGTCAGGACCGACCTGGTGACCGGGAAGGGAAGCGCGAACATGCTTCCGGCCTCAGCCACGCACGCAAACGCGCTCCCGACATTGATCTCCCGGAAGAGAGTATAACCTGCTCCCCAGAGGACCATCCAGATCAGCCCGGCGAGCGGTGCAATGACCAGCATCGCGCCCAGTGCAGTTGCCAGTCCGCGTCCCCCCTTCCAGCGCAGCCACAGCGAATAATTGTGCCCTACGACCGCCCCGACGGCCGCACCTGCCAGGTGCGGGAAAGTCCTTCCCAAAAGCTCGCCGGCAGCCCATACCACCGCCGCCCCTTTTGCCAGATCAAGAAGAAGAACCAGAATCCCGATCCCTTTCGAGTGCGTCACGTGCAGGCTGTTCAAGGCCCCGACGTTTCCGCTTCCCTCAGCCCTGAGGTCCACACCCCGTCTCCACCTGACGACAAGATAGGCGAACGGGATTGATCCCATAAGGTACCCCAAAAAACCAGAAATCAGGGTAAGTGCCAAAGAGCGTCCTCACAGGAAAACGGGAATTCGGTCCCGAACCTCCGGGAAACCGCCTGTCAAACCGTCAAGACTCTGACAGAGCTACATTGCGCCGGCAGGCCCCACATGCCCGAAATCCCCTAGCGGGGCCGACTTTGAGGGAAAAGGTACGAAGAATGGCCTGGAGAGTCAAGAAAACGGAATCGTTGATTCCACGACGAAAATCCAATATATTAATGGTTCTTCCGTCAGGTGAAGAGGTTCACACTGCTTCAAGTCGACCGCTCGGGACACCCCGCTTTGGCATAGTCCGAGGCGCAGAGCACGGCGGCTTCTATTCCGGTCTGCCGTACATCGTGGGTCTGCAGGAGGTTCCGGCTTGATCCCGTTGTCCCGGCGGATGAAATCTCAATGAACTTTGGAAAGACTCAATGAACGAAGAACGGCTCCGAAAACTCCTGACCGATCTGCAGGGTGGGTCCGTCACGATTGAGCAGGTGGTACGCCACATCACCGATGGGGTCGGCGAGAATCTGGGGTTTGCGATGGTGGATCACCACCGTGAACTTCGGCAGGGGTTTCCCGAAGTCATTTTGTGCGAGGGGAAGACACCGGGACAGTCAGCATCGATTGCCCGGAGGATTGTCAGGCAGGGGGGGGTATTGCTCGCAACACGCGCAGGGAGAGAGCACTTCAGGGCCGTCAAGCGGGGTGTGAGAAACGCCCGCTACAACCCGGTTGCCCGGACGATCACTGCCGGTGAGGATCGTGTCACCAACCGCGGGAAGGGAACCATCCTGATCGTGACGGCAGGAACGTCCGACATTCCTGTAGCAGAAGAGGCAGCAGTGACGGCCGGGATGATGGGAAACAGTGTGGAACGGCTTGTGGACGTGGGGGTTGCGGGGATTCACAGGATCCTGGGCAGAAGTTCGGTGCTCCGAAACGCCTCCGTCATTATCGTTGTTGCTGGTATGGAAGGCGCACTGGCCAGCGTGGTCGGCGGCCTCGTCCAGGCTCCGGTCATTGCGGTTCCCACGTCAATAGGTTACGGTGCAAGTTTCGGCGGCATCGCGGCCCTTCTGGGCATGCTGAACTCCTGCGCGGCCGGCGTGACGGTGGTCAACATCGACAACGGCTTCGGCGCGGGAGTAGCGGCAAGCCTCATCAATCGACGCAAGGCATAAGGAAGAACGCCATCGTCTCCTCTCGGAAAGTGGGACTGGTCGGCACAGGTCTCGTCGGGTCATCCTTCGCGTATGCGCTCATCATCAGGGGCATAGCCTCGGAGCTCGTCCTTGTCGATGCAAACATGGATAAAGCCGTCGGGGAGATGATGGACTTCACCCACGGCCTGTCATTCACCCGCCCGATGAAGATCACGGCGGGTTCCTACGAGGACCTCGCCGATGCGCAGGTCGTGGTGATCGCCGCAGGCGCCTCGCAGAAGCCGGGCGAAAGCAGGCTGAATCTCCTGGCCCGCAATGCGCGCATCTTCCGGACAGTGGTCCCCGAGGTGGTCCGCCGAAATCCCGGGGGCATCATCGTCATTGCCACCAATCCTGTCGACATCCTCACCTTCATCTCCCAGAAAGAATCCGGTCTGGCTCCGGGGCGCGTCATCGGCTCCGGCACAATCCTCGACACATCCCGTTTCCGCTTCATGCTCGGACAGTATTACGGGGTGGACGCGCGGAGCGTCCACGCGTACATCGTCGGCGAGCACGGCGACAGCGAGATTCCCCTCTGGAGCCTGGCGAACATCGGAGGGGTGCGCCTGCAGGAATTCGCGCCGCTGAAGAACCGATCGTACAACCAGGAGGAGATGGACAGGCTGTTCCTCGAAGTCCGTGACGCCGCCTACGAGATCATCAAACGCAAGGGGTCGACCTACTACGCCATAGGACTCGGACTTCTCTCCATCGTAGAAGCGATCGTCGGCGATCACCGGAGCGTCCTGTCGGTCTCCACCCTGATGACCGGCCAGTACGGCGTCCGCGACATCTGCCTGAGTCTCCCCTGCGTCGTGGGGGCCAACGGGGTGGAGGAAGTGCTGACCCTGAATCTCAGTCAGGAAGAGGAAAACGGATTCCGTAATTCCGCCGCGAAGCTCCGCCTGACGCTCGGCGGCATGGAGGAATCCCTGGAATCAGCGCCAAGGCCGGAGGATCCAGACCGAGGCGCCCTGTGACGAGGTCCGGCCCTGTCGCCCGGTCCGGATTTCCGTCGGGATCGAGGATTCGGACGATATCATCGCGGACCTCGATCAAGCTCTGTATGAGGTATCACATCCGTCTGGACCAACCGTGGGGGGGGGGGCGGCATTCCGGGCCCTTCCCGGCCCGCACGGACGGTAGGCGCGCGGGCACAGTCGAACCGGCACGATGCGCGTTATTCTTGAATTCGTGGCGCTTTTTTTCTATGTTGTGGTGATACGGTCTTTCTTCTCACGCAGGCATCCCCACTGGACACGGCTCGACGATGAAAGCGGTCATCATGGCTGGCGGCTTCGGCACCCGTCTTCGGCCTCTCACTACCCATATTCCGAAGCCGATGGTGCCGCTGATGAACAAGCCCATGATGCATCACATCGTCGACCTTCTCAAGCGTCACGGCATCACCGATCTGATCTCCTCCCTCTTCTACTTCCCCGACGCCATCACGTCATATTTCGGCGACGGGTCGCGCTTCGGGGTGAGCATGAGCTACATCCACGCGGATTCCGATTACGGGACTGCGGGCAGCGTCCGCAATGCGGTCAACGGCCTGCACGAGCGCATCATGGTCATCAGCGGCGACGTCCTGACCGATTTCAACCTGACCGAAGCGATCCGGTTCCATGAAGAACACAGGGCGAAGGCGACGATCGTGCTCACCCACGCAAAGAACCCCCTTCAGTTCGGCGTGGTGATCACCGATCACGGCGGGAAGATCACCCGGTTCCTGGAGAAGCCCTCCTGGGGGGAAGTCTTCAGCGACACGATCAACACGGGAATCTATATTCTCGAACCCGAGCCCATCGAGCTGATTCCGTACCGGGAGAGCTTCGATTTCGGGAAGGACCTCTTCCCGCTGCTCCTCCGCCAGGACGCGGGGTTGTACGGATGCGTGGTGGACGGGTACTGGCGCGATATCGGGAACCTGAACGAGTACCAGGAAGCGCACCTCGACATCCTGAACGGGTTTGTCAGCGTGGATGTTCCGGGCCGTGAGTGCGAGGGTGCCACCATCGGAGACCGGACGGTGCTGGACCGCGGGAAGACCCGCCTGTCCGGCAGGGTCGTGATCGGCGCCCAGTGCACGATCGGGGAGGGCGCCCGGCTGTCCAACACCGTGATCGGCGACAACTGCACCATCGGTTCCGGCGCCTCGGTCACCAACTCCGTTCTCTGGAATGACGTTTCGGTCGGCCAGTTCTGCGAGCTCTCCTCCGACGTGGTGTGCGCCCGGACCTCCATCGGAGACCGGGCCGTCATCGCCGACAATGTCTTCATCGCGGACGCCTGCTGGATAGGCCGTGGAGCGAGGCTGAGCGCCAACATCAAGCTCTGGCCTGAAAAGGTCGTCGAGGAGGGCGCCGTCCTCACGCGGAGCCTTGTCTGGGAAGACAAATGGCTGCGCGAGCTGTTTGCCGATTCCCGCGTCACGGGCCTCTCCAACATCGAGATGAACCCGGAATTCGGAGCGAAGCTCGGCGCCGCCTACGGGGCGTTCATCGGCACGGGCAAGAGCGTCGCTGTCAGCCGCGACTCGGACAACGTCTCCCGCATGATGAACCGCGCGCTCATCTGCGGACTCCTCTCGGCCGGCGTCAACACCGTCGACCTCCGGGCAACCTCCATCCCGCTGGTGCGGCATGAGCTCAGCACCGGCAAGGAGGCGGGCGGGCTCCACGTGCGGCGCAGCCCGACCGACAAGACGATGACCGACATCATCTTCTTCGACGCCAACGGCAGGGATCTCCCGAGCAGACGGACCAAGAATGTGGAACGGCTCTTCTTCGGAGAGGATTTCGCGCGCGCGCCGAGGGAGCAGGTCGGCGGGATCTTCTTCCCCGAGCGCACCACCGAGGCCTACAAGGAGCGCTTTCTCTCCTCCCTGAATATCGATGCCATCAGCCGCGGAGAATTCCGCATCGCCATCGACTACCAGAACGGGATCTCATCGACGATCTTCCCCATGATCCTCGGTTCCCTCAATTGCCAGGTCGTTGCTCTGAATGCCCACCTGGACCCGAAGAAGCTCACCAGGGACCGGAGCGAGTACGAGTACTCCCTGCAGCAGCTCACACACATCGTGACGTCCCTGCAGTATGACCTCGGTTGCCTCATCGATGTCGGCGGCGAGAAGGTGACGATCATCAACGAGAAAGGGGTAGCCATCCCCAGCGACAGGCTCCTCGCCCTGGTCGCCGAGCTGTTTCTCCGCACCCATCCCGACGCAAAGACAGTGGCCGTGCCGATCAGCTCCTCCGGTGAAGTGGATGTGCTTGCCCGTCTCAGGGGGGTTGACGTGATGAAGACCCGCGACAGTCATCTCGCCATGATGGAAGCCGCCTCCACGAAAGGGGTCCGGTTCGTCGGAGGCACCAAGGGAGGATTCATCTTCCCCGACTTCTTCTTCGCCACCGACGCCATGTATACGGTGGCGAAGGTCCTGGAGATGATCGCCACCGCCGGCATCAATTTTGGCGGGCTGGACGCCGATGTGCCCAGGCTGTCGCGCATTTCACGCGCTGTCAATTGCTCCTGGGAGTACAAGGGGAGAGTCATGCGCAAGATCATGAGCGCCTCGGAAACGCAGAGGCGCGACCTCGTGGACGGGGTGAAGATCCACTTCGACGATGCCGGTCCGGCTCTGTCGGTGTTTCTGGTACCCGACAGGGAGCGTCCGCTGTTCCATGTGGACGCCGAAGCCGGAGACCCCGAGACGGCGACACGCCTCGCCGACGAGTACGAACGGCATATTATTCAATGGCGTGACGAACCATAGGGAAGTGCAGGCTCAATGAAGATCAGCGATATCTTGACAGAGGATCTTGTGGTGACGGGGCTGGAGGGGAAATCGAAAGACGAAATCATCAACCACCTGATCGACCTCGTGTCGGCCTCGCCGAAGGTGCTGGACAGGGAAAAGGTGCGGAAGGCGATCTTCGAACGGGAAAAGATCATGTCGACCGGAGTCGGCAACGGCTTCGCGATCCCGCACGGGAAAACAGACGCCGTGACGGACATCGTAGCGGCTTTCGCCGTCACCTCGGAACCGATCGACTACCAGTCGCTGGACGAGAAGCCCGTCCGCCTGGTGTTCCTCCTGGTCGGGAAGGATAACCTGGTCGGACCCCACATCAAGCTCCTCAGCCGCATCTCCAGGCTGATGAACAAAGAGGAGTTCCGCCAGCGCCTGCTGGAACAGCGCACGCCGCATGACATCCTGGACCTCTTCCGCCAGGAGGAAGCGACGTATTTTGAAGTCTAGCGCACCATACTCGGGCGGGGCCACGGCCCGCAAGGGAACCCATGCGGGTCCTGAGTACCGGCTGCTCATCGCCCCGCGCTTCAATGACCTCGGTCAGAAGTTCACGACGATCGTGCAGCTCGAGACCGTCAAGACGTTCGCCAGTTTCCAGTATGAACTCTCCGTGCGCGAAACGCTGACCAAAGGCTCGATCCACCTCAAGGTGCTCGGGCTTCGCACGCCTCAGCTGAGCCTCCCGGCCACGGGCCACGCCAGGTTCATGAAGGAATTCCAGGACCTCAAGGGGACGTACAGCGTGACCGTTGAAGGACTCGATGGAAAAGCGAACACGTTCCAGGTCCGCATAGCGCAGACCCAGGTCAAGGTCCTCGCAAGCCCCGGCCACCCCTTTATCGAGGTGATCACCGACCAGATCGCCTGGTCCGAGCAGGGCCACCAATGATTCCAGTCCTGTTTCAGATCGGCCCCGTCAAGGTCTACAGCTACGGCTTGATGCTCGGCATCGGGTTCCTGCTGGGCAGTTACGTCCTGTCCCTCGAACTGAAGCGGAAAAGACTTGACCCGGGGATGGCCAGCACCATTACCGTGCTGGGGGTGATCTTCGGGATCTCCGGCGCAAAGCTCCTGTTCCTCCTGGAAGAATGGAACGAATTTGTGCGCAACCCCCTGGGGATGACCTTCTCCCCGGGAGGACTCACCTGGTACGGCGGGCTCTTCCTTGGGGTCCTCGCAGTCTATGTCTATCTCCGCCGCCGCCGTGTCCCGTCCCTGAAGGTGTGGGACGGCATCGGCCTCGGACTCATGCTGGGCTACGGCCTCGCGCGGCTCGGGTGTCATTTCTCGGGCGACGGCGACTACGGGTTCCCCACGAATCTCCCCTGGGGGACCGACTATTCCAGGGGGACCTATCCGCCCTCCAAAGCGTTCACCATCTTTCCGGAGATCACGAGGCACTACCCGGGAGGGGTGGTCCCCGATACGACGCTCTGTCATCCCACGCCGGTATACGAAATGCTTCTCGGCGTCATCGGTTTCGCCATCCTGTGGCACCTGCGGAAGAAATCCTGGCCGGACGGCAAGCTGTTCGCGCTCTACCTGATGTTGGCCAGCCTCTTCCGCTTCTCCGTGGAGTTCCTTCGCCTGAATCCCCGCCTCATGTTCGGACTCTCGGAGGCCCAGCTGTTCAGTATCCTTGTCTTCGTGATCGGACTCGCGGGTATGCGGTACCTGGACCACAAGCATGCTGCGCGGCAGCTCCACGCCGCATAACACCCCGCCCCCTGCCCTCGTCGCCGCGCAGCGGGCCGCGGACCATCAGCGTCTCATCCATCCCCACCACGTCAGGCAGCTTGCCATGAACACCATCATTGTGGGACGGAAACCTGTGCTGGAAGCGCTGAAAGCCGGCACGCTTCTTGAAAAAATCGTCCTCCTCCAGGGCGTGCGCGGAACGATCATCGACGAGATCACGGCGGCCGCACAGCGGCTCAAGGTCCCCGTCGGATTCATGAACAGGCAGGAGTTCCGAAGTCTCGCGAGCGATGTCACGACCCAGGGCATCGTCGCCCTGATCGCGAGAAAGCCCTCGGCCTCGGTGGAGGACTTTGACGCCAGGGCCGCCGCGCTCGGCGAGCCCGGGTTCCTCCTTCTCCTTGACGAGATCGAGGACCCTCAGAATCTGGGCGCGCTGGTCCGCACTGCGGAGTGCGCCGGCGTACACGGGGTCATGCTTACGCGGCACCACTCGGCCCCCATCAACGCCGCGGCGGTGAAGGCCTCGGCGGGAGCTACCGAGCACATGGCCATCGCCGAGGTCACCAACCTCGTCAGCGCCATTGACGATCTGAAACAACGGGGGTTCTGGATCGTCGCACTCGACCAGGAGGGCAGCCGCCTCTACACCGACGTCGTCTACGCCAAGCCGGTGGCGCTCGTGGTGGGAAACGAAGGGAAGGGGGTGCGGAGGCTGGTGAGGGATCACAGCGATTTCGTGGTGCAGATCCCGATGTACGGCAAGATTGCATCCCTGAATGCTTCGGTCGCCGGCGGCCTCGTCATGTATGAGGTGGCGCGCCAGCGCCGCGCCCTTGCCCCGGCTCCCGGGGAAAAAGACAACGGGAAATCCGCGGAAGCGGACGGGCACTGAGCTACTCCTCGTCGCCGCGCACCAGTCCGTATTTCTTCATCTTGTTGTACAGGTGGCTGCGCTGGATATCCAGGGCGTCGGCCGTGCGGCTGATGTTCCAGCCATGCTGCTCGAGTTGGCGGAGGATGAATGCGGACTCGGCCCTGTCCTTGAATTCCTGAAACGTCCCGCCCTGCGAGATCAGGTCGTCACCCGCCTCGCCGGCGCCGGCCTGCCTCGCCTCGACAGCCTCCTCCCCGATCTCGGTCACCGGCGTCATGATCACCAGGCGCTCCACCGTGTTGCGGAGCTCCCTCACGTTTCCCCTCCACTCCATCGCCTGGAGCTTCTTTTCGGCCCCTTCAGAAAAGCGCTTCAACGCCATGCCGTTCCGCCGGCAGATCTCCTGGGCGAACGACGCGGCAAGAAGGGGAATGTCCTCGCGGCGTTCCCGGAGCGGAGGCACCCTGATGGGTATGACGTTCAGGCGGTGGAAGAGGTCCTCTCTGAAGAGCCGCTGCCCGATCGCCTCCTGCAGCTCCTTGTTCGTCGCGGCGATCACGCGCACATCGACGGGGATCTGCCTGTTCCCTCCCACACGCTCGATGGTCTCCTCCTCGAGCGCGCGCAGCACCTTGGCCTGGGCGTTCAGACTCATGTCCCCGATCTCATCGAGGAACAGCGTCCCGCCGTCCGCAAGCTCGAATTTCCCGATCCGCTGCCCGGAGGCGCCCGTGAACGATCCTCTCTCATGCCCGAACAGCTCGGACTCGATAAGCTCGTTGGGAATCGCGGCACAGTTCACCTCCACCATCGGACCCGCCGCACGGCGGCTCATCCGGTGAATGGCTTTCGCCACCAGCTCCTTCCCGGACCCGTTTTCCCCCGTAATCAGCACGCGCGACTCGGTCGGGGCGACGCGATCGATCAACGACAGGACCTGGCGTATCGCCGCACTCCTGCCGAGAATCGCGTCCTTGCCTTCCACGGTTTCCTTCAACCGGCCCACCTCGGACACCAGCGCCTTGCGCTCGATCGCGTTGCGGACCACAATCAGCAGCTTGTCCAGATCCAGCGGCTTGGAGAGAAAATCGAACGCACCATCCTTCGTCGCCTCGACGGCCGTCTCGATGGTGCCGTGCGCGGATATCATGACGACCGGAAGATCAGGGTGATTCTCCCTTACCCTGTGCAGCACTGTCAGGCCGTCCATGCCGGGCATCTTGATGTCCAGCAGGACCAGGTCAAACCCGGAGGCACCTATGGCCTTCAGCGCGGACGGCCCGTTGTCGGCAACAGCGACCTCGTACCGCCGGTACTCAAGGGTCTTCTTCAGCCAGGTGGTAATCTCCCTGTCATCATCAACCACCAGGATCGACTTCATGGCTCCTCCTTGCCGGCGCCGCCGGAAAGGTACGGCGACGGGAGCGTTTCACGATCGTTCATCAGAGCCAGGGCAAACCGCTGCCCCTGCCTGTTGGCGCGAATATCCCGCTCATCGCGGGAGCCGCCAACCACAAACACCTCTTCCTCGACCTCAACGAACACGCCCAGCGCATCGGAGGCATCCGCCGACTCGCTCAGCACGGTGAGAAACGCCGAGCCGAAGAAATGCTGCAGCTTGTCCCTGTCCCCCTCCGGGGGCGTGTCGGCATAGAGCCGTTCCGGCAAACATGCAACCCGTTCCCGGAATTCGTCCTCAAACTCTCCCGTCAGGGGGATCCAGAGGAGGGGGCCGATCAGCGGCAGCTTGATGCCGAGCGTGCGGTGCTCCAGCGTGGCAAGCATGCTGATTGCAAGGGCCTCCCCGGTGTTATTCCAGCTCAGTTCCAGCGCCCGGCGGAAGAGAACATCCACTGCCCGCCTGTCCCCCAAAGCGCGGCGTGCCCGGGCAAACTGCCCGCTGACCACGAAGTCCCTCAGGCGGGCCTCGTCCTGGATGATCTTGATCGGGAAGAGCAGAGTGGAGAGGAACGATACCGCTGCCGGGAAATCGTGTACCGGCGGGAGTCCGGCGCCCTCATCCTCCTGGGCTTGGGCGGCACCCCGCCCCGCGACCGCGGTGACCGCGAGGGCGAGGAAGACCGGCCGCCACCCGGAGGCGCCATGTCCTTCGGAGGCCTTCCGCGAGCCCGGGAGGAACGGAAGCAGGGTCACGTCTGGATCACGCCGGGGTTGAACCGGGGTATCTCGGTGTTGCGCCCGGCAGCGGCAATGCCCCGGGCAACGAACGCCCGGGTCGCGGCAGGGTCGATGATGGCGTCGAACCAGAGCCGCGCTGCGCCGTAGTAGGGATCCATCTCACGCTCGTACCTGTCGTGGATTTCGGCAAGGAGATTCTGCTGTTCCGCATGGCTGATGTGTTTTCCCCCCCGTTCCATCTGCTGGACCCGGATGGCGAGCAGGGTCTCGCTTGCCTGTTTCCCCCCCATGACCGCAATCTGCGCGGTCGGCCAGGCGGCAATGAGGCGGGGATCGTACGCCTTTCCGCACATCGCGTAATTCCCGGCGCCGTAGCTGTTGCCGGCGATGACCGTGAATTTCGGCACGACGCTGTTGGCCACGGCGTTGACCATCTTGGCGCCGTCCTTGATGATCCCGCCGTGCTCGGCCCTGCTGCCGACCATGAATCCCGTCACGTCCTGGATGAACAGAAGCGGGATCAGTTTCTGGTTGCAATTCATGATGAACCGCGCCGCCTTGTCCGCACTGTCGCTGTAAATCACCCCGCCCACCTGCATCTCCCCCCTCCGGGTCTTGACCACGCTCCGCTGATTCGCGACAATCCCCACGGCCCATCCCTCGATGCGTGCATATCCCGTGATCAGCGATTTTCCGTATCCGGCCTTGTATTCGTCCAGCTCACTATCGTCCAGCAGCCGCGCCAGCACTTCGTACATATCGTAGGGCTTGCTCCTATCCTCGGGCAGCACGCCTCCGATCTCTTCCGGGTCAAAATGCGGAGGCGCAGGGGCCTCCCGGTTGAACGGGCTCCCCGCCGTCCCCCCGAGTTTTCCCATGATGCTCCGGATCTTCCCGAGGCACTCCCTGTCATCCTCCACCTTGTGGTCCGTGACGCCGCTCAGCTCGGAATGCACCGTGGCACCGCCAAGCTTCTCGTTCTCAATCTCCTCGCCAATGGCGGCCTTCACCAGATGAGCGCCGGCGAGAAAGACGCTTCCCGTGCCGTCCACAATCAGCGACTCATCGCTCATGATGGGGAGATAGGCCCCGCCGGCAACACACGGTCCCATCACGGCGGCGATCTGCGAGATGCCGAGCGAGGACATGACCGCGTTGTTCCTGAAGACACGGCCGAAGTGCTCTCTGTCGGGGAAGATCTCGCTCTGGAGAGGAAGAAAGACCCCGGCGGAATCGACGAGATAGACGATCGGGAGCCGGTTCTGGATGGAAATCTCCTGGGCGCGGAGACTTTTCTTGCAGGTCATCGGAAACCAGGCGCCTGCCTTCACGGTGGCATCGTTTGCCAGGATGACAGTATCCCGGCCGTGGACGGCACCGATGCCGCAGACGGTCCCCGACGAAGGGGCGCCCCCGTACTCCTGGTACATCTCGTAGGCGGCGAACAGCCCGAGCTCCAAAAACGAGGAGCCCGGATCGATCAGCATGCCGATCCGTTCCCGGGCCGTGAGCTTTCCCCGGGCCCGGTGGCGGGCCGCGGCTTCGGCTCCACCTCCCTCCTTCACCGCACCCTCCCGGACACGCAGCGCCGCCAGGAGTTCGCTCATCCGGGCGCTGTTCCGCTGGAAAGCCGGCGTCTTCTGCAGCTCCGTGCCGATATGCGTCATGACCGGTGTATGGAGGTGAGTGGAATCATGTCGCGGCCAGGAGATCACGCGCGATGACCATCTTCTGGACCTCGGATGTGCCTTCCCCGATCGTCATCAGCTTGGCGTCCCGGTAGAATTTCTCGACCGGGTACTCCTTAATGAACCCGTACCCGCCGTGGATCTGCACCCCCTCGGCAGCAGCGCGGCAGGCAGCCTCGCTCGCGAAGTACTTTGCCTGCGCCGCGGCAAGCGTGAAGGGGTGGCCGGTCTCCTTCAGCCGTGCGGCTTTGCGGGTCAACAGCCGGGCCGCTGCAATGTCCGTCGCCATATCGGCGAGTTTCCACTGCACAGCCTGGAACTCGGCAATCGCTTTGCCGAACTGCCGCCGCGTCCTGGCATATGCCAGGCAGGCGTCAAGCGTCCCCTGGGCAATCCCCACCGACAGGGCTGCAATACCGATTCGCCCGCCGTCCAGAACCCGGAGGGCCTGCTTGAAGCCTTCGCCCGGAGCGCCGATCAGGTTCTCGCCCGGGACCCTTACCTCATCGAAGAGCAGTGTTGCGGTGTCGCTGCATCTCATGCCGAGCTTGTTCTCCTTCTTGCCGATCGAGAACCCTTTCATCCCTTTCTCCAGAATGAATGCCGAGATGCCCGCCTTCCCCCGGGGGGGATCCGTCAGAGCCATTACCACATAGACGGACCCGACCGACCCCTGTGTGATGAAGGTCTTGCTGCCGGAGAGGAGCCAATCGCCGCCGTCGCGGCGGGCAGCACTCTTCATCCCCCCCGAATCGCTCCCCGATGCCGGCTCCGTGAGACCCCATGCGCCAAGCAGCCGCCCCGAGGCAAGGTTGGGGACGTACCTCCGCTTCTGTTCTTCGCTCCCGAACAGCATGAGATGCCCCGTGCAAAGGCTGTTATGGGAGGCGACAGTGAGGGCCACCGAGGGATCGACACGAGCGATCTCCTCGATAACCAGGGTCGCCTCCATGTCGCTCAGTCCTGCGCCCCCGAGTTCTTCGGGCCAGGTCATCCCCATGAACCCCAGTTCCCCCAGTGCGCTGACAATCTCGTGGGGGAACTCCTGCGATTCGTCGTACCGGGCAATGACGGGGCGCATCTCCTTCTCCGCAAACGAGCGCGCCGCCTGGCGAATGGCTTCCTGCCCGGGCGTAAGGTCAAACGAGAGGGTGCTGCTTTCACCGGCGTCAACGGACATGGGCACCTCCTTGAAGTCAACGGACGCCTCAGGGGTTTCCGGCAGGGGAGTCGGCAAGAAGGGCGCGGGCCGCCTCATACGGCGACACGCGGCGTTCCATTACCGCATCCAGCTGCTTCTCCAACAGGGCGGACCGCCTGGAGTTCCAGAAATCCTCGTTCAGCCTGCCGGCAACGAGAGCCCGGATACGCTGTTCCATGCGCAGCCGTCTTCTGTCCTGAAGCCTCCCTCCCGTGCCGAGGAACTGCCGGTGCTGTTCGATCGATGAAACCACTTCCTGAATGCCGGACCCCTCGCTCGCAACGGTCTTCAGCACACCGGGTTTCCACCCGCCGTCACGGCGGAAGTGGAGGATCATCTGCAGAGCAAGGACGGCCTGGTCCGCGCCGGCCCGGTCAGCCTTGTTCAGCACGAACAGGTCGGCGATCTCCATGAGACCAGCCTTCATCGCCTGGATAGAGTCGCCCGATTCGGGAACCAGGACCACGAGCGTGCAGTCGGCTGCCCCCGCGATGTCCAACTCCGACTGCCCCACACCGACCGTTTCCATGATCACGATCTGCTTGCCGGCCGCGTCAAGAACATCGACCGCCTCGGTCGTCTTGCGGCTCAGCCCCCCCACGCTCCCCCGCGAGGCCATGCTCCTGATGAATACCCCCGCATCGAGCTCCACCTCCGCCATCCTGATCCTGTCTCCCAGAAGCGCCCCTCCGCTGAACGGGCTTGTCGGGTCCACGGCAACAATGCCAACCTGGAGCCCCTGCCTGCGGTAGTGCTGCGCCAGGCGGCTGCTCAGCGTGCTCTTGCCTGCTCCCGGGGGACCCGTGACGCCGATCCGATGGCACCGGCCGGTCAGGGGGTGGATTGCCTGCAGGAGTTCTTCGGATTCGTCGTTTTCGACCAGGGAAATCGCACGAGCGATTGCAGTCCGCTCGCCGAGCTTCAGAAGCTCCAGATCAACCTTTGACCGCGGCATCGCTCAGCCTGCTCTTGAAGTGCTTCACCGTCCTGTCCAATCCTTCTTCCAGCGAAACCTCGGGCCTCCAGCCCAGGACGCGTGTGATCTTCTCGTGAGTGAGAACGCTCCGCATTTGCTCACCCATTTTCGCCTCCCCGTGCTTCTCATCAAAGGAAGACCCCGTTGCCCGCTTCAGCACATGATACAGGCGGTTGACGTCGCTTTCCAATCCCGTGCCGACATTGAACGCATCTGTCCCGGCAAATCCCAGCGCGAGGACATTCGCCCTGACAACGTCACCCACGTAGACGTAGTCCCTTGTCTGCCTGCCGTCTCCGTTGATCACCGGCTGGAGTCCCGCCAGCAGCCTGCTGGCGAAAATGGCCACAACTCCGGCCTCCCCTTCCGGGTTCTGACGCGGTCCATAGATATTGGCGTAGCGCAGGCAGACCGAATCGAGGCCATGGACAGCCTTGTAGTAAAACAGATAATGTTCCGTGGTCAGTTTCGTGATCCCGTAGGGGGAAATAGGACGGGTGGGGTGGCGCTCATCCGCGGGAAAATATTCCTGCTCCCCGTAGATCGCCCCTCCGCTGGAGGCAAAGATGATCTTCCCCACCCCGTGGCGAAGGCACTCCTCAAACAGCGACAGAGCGCCCATGATATTGACCGATGCGTCGTATGAGGGATCGGCCACGGAACGGCGGACATCCATCTGTGCCGCGTGGTGGTTGACCACCTCGAAGGATTCCTCTGAAAAAAGCCGCTTCACGGTTTCGCCATCGCGGATATCCCCTTCTACGAAGCGGGCGCCGGGATTGATGTTCTGCCTGCGGCCGGTCGACAGATTATCCAGGATCACAACTTCATGGCCGAGCGCAACATAGGCGTCGACGATATGCGAGGCGATGAACCCCGCCCCGCCTGTCACGAGAATTTTCAATGCAGTGTTCTCCAGTAAGTTATGCGCGACCCATTCATCTCAGCCGGATTACCCGGTCACATCTCCCGTTCGCGGCCGGATTTCCCGGTCAGAGTCCCGGCTGCCGCCGGACCACTTCACCGTCCGAATTCTGTGTCAGACTTCCGTCAGCGCCGGCACGCCCATCCTCACCTCTTGCCATTGCTCGTCCCCTCCCCGCCGCCTCAGGCAAACGATCAGGCATGCACGCGGGGGGTATACTCGCCCATGAAGCGCCGGGTCAGGACACACGGAGCGCCTTCTGCCCTATGTCCCGTCTGTACTGCATCCCGTCGAACGCAATACGCTCGACAGCGCCGTACGCCTCCCTGAGCGTCTCGGCGAGATCGCCGCCGGTAACCGCCGTCACTCCGAGAACGCGGCCTCCCGCTGTCACCAGCTGCTCTCCGCGGAGTGCGGTTCCGGCATGGAACGCAACCACTCCGTGCCTGCCCTCAAGCGATTCCAGTCCATGAATGGGAATCCCCGTAGGATACGAGTCCGGATAACCGGCCGAGGCCAGCACGATACAGGCGGCTGTGCCCTTCACCTTTGTCCGCGCCGAGGCAAGTGTTTTATCGGACAAGCTGCCGGCCGCCGATTCGCACAGGAGCTGCGCCAGGTCGCCCGGAAACAGCGGCAGCACCACCTGAGTCTCCGGGTCGCCGAACCGGCAGTTGAACTCAATGACTTTCGGTCCGGCCTCTGTGATCATCAGCCCGGCGTAGAGGCACCCTCTGTACGGCCGCCCCTCGGCGGCCATCCCCCTGATGACGGGCGCGATGATTTCCTGCTCCACTCTCCAGAGGAGATCGTCCGGAACGAAGGGAGTCGGCGCGTAGGCTCCCATGCCTCCGGTGTTCTTCCCGAGGTCGCCGTCCAGGGCTCGCTTGTGATCCTGGGCGGACGCGAGCGTGGCGAAGCGCGTCCCGTCCGTGACTGCAAACACCGAAGCCTCCTCGCCGGTCAGGAACTCCTCGATCACCACCGAGGTCCCGGCATCGCCGAATGCCGACCCTCCGAACATTTCTGCAAGCGTCCTTGCCGCCTCCTCCCGCTCACGGCAGATGACCACACCTTTACCGGCTGCAAGGCCGTCCGCCTTCAAGACCACGGGGAGGGGGCAATCTTCGATGTACTTTTCCGCCTCCTTTCGCCGGGGAGCGTCGAAGGCGGCGAACCCGGCCGTTGGCACACCATGCCGGACCATGAACCCCTTGGCGAAAGCCTTGCTCCACTCAAGCTCCGCGGCCCCCTTCGTCGGCCCGAATATCGCCAATCCCCGTTCCTGGAAAAGATCGACGATCCCTTCCGCGAGGGGAACCTCAGGACCAACGACTGTGAGATCGATGTGCTCTTTCTCCGCCAGCTCCACGAGGGTAAGGCGTTCGGAGACCGGGACCGGGAGACAGCGCGCAAGCCGGCCGATGCCGGGGTTCCCCGGGGCGCATGAGAGCCGGGAGACCCCGGGACTCCTCGAGAGGGTCCACACCAGCGCATGTTCGCGCCCCCCGGATCCGAGGACGAGGATGGAGAGGCTCATAGTGTCAGGAGAGATTCGAAAATGCGGACCAGATTTCCGGTAAGTGTCACCCGGTCGTAGCGTGCCATCACCTCAGGCGGAGGTGTCTTGAGAGCATGGTGCTCATATTCATGATAGAATTCCGCAAGCGCCTTCTTGATCCCCTCGACATCCGTGGGGAGAACCACCCGGCCGCCCGCTTCGAGGATGGCGCTTCGTATGAATCCTTCAGGAGCGAGGCCGAGGATCGGCTTGCCGGCCCCGATGTACTCGTAGGTCTTGCCGGGGGAGCCAACGTTGTCCCCAACCGTCATCCAGACGACATCCGACGCAAGCACATTGCGGAGACATTCGCCGTGGGGGAGGTAGCCCAGAACTTTCACCGCATCCTGCAGGCCAAGGTGGGCAACGAGTCTGGTGTTTTCTTCCCGAAAATTCCCCACGAAGACCGCATCGATCCGTCCGCGAAGCTTCGGGCGTTCCTGGAAAAGGTCGTGAAGGGCCTGCAGGAAATGGTCGGGAACGCGGTCTTCCCAGAAGATGCCCGCGTAGGTGATCCGCATCCTTGTGGAAGGAGGCAAACCCGAGGCGAGCAGGACCGCCCGCTCTCGCGCAAGGTCTTCCGGGTCGAAACCCTGAGGGATGATGTCGATGTCATGGTAGGTGAGGAACTTGTAGCGGCTGATCAGGATCTCCTTGACCTGCCTGTTGGTGGTGATCACGTGGCTGCTGGCCCGGAGCGCCCGCCGCTCAAGCGCCACGTGGCGCAACTTGTGGAAGGGGGTTGCATTGAAGCGGAAGGGGTAGTCCGCCCAGGGATCGCGATAATCGAAGACCAGAGGCCTGTTGATCCTTGCCTTCACCTCCATGCCTGCGAGGAAATCGGTGAAGGGAGGCGCCGTGGCAAAGATGAGGTCGAATTGCTTCCGCCGGTGGAGCTCGACCGCAGCAGCGACGGCCCTCCGCTTCCATCCGATCTTGTTGTCGGGGATAAAGAACGTGTCGCTCACCCTGCTGATGAGCTTCCGGATGCGCTCTGGGGGAAGGCCGACCACCTCTTTCCCCTGGAAGAGCCGTCCGGGCCCCGCGGCGGGGGTTCTCACGACCTCCACGGGCTTCCCCTCCAGTTCCCCCAGCAGGGTTTCATCGCGGGCGAGATACCCGCGGGGCTCGACGGTCAGCACCGTCGGATGCCAGCCGAACTGGGGAAGATACTTCACGAATTTGAGCGTGCGTTGGACGCCGCTGAGTCCCATCGGCGGAAAGTAATACGCAAGGACGAGAACTTTCCGCGGAGGGAAACCCGATTCCTGGATCATCAGAGTAAGATCAGTTCTTTTGGCGAGATGGTGAGCACTTCGCAGGTCCCGCCGCGGACCACAACATCGTCCTCAATGCGCACTCCTCCCGTCCCGGGCAGATAAATCCCAGGCTCGACCGTAATGACATTGCCGTCTGTCAGCACATCTGGACTCAAGGGGGCCAGACGCGGACGCTCGTGAACCTGAAGACCCAGCCCGTGTCCCAGAGAGTGGGGAAAGTACCTGCCGAAACCCTCGCGCCGGATGACCCGCCGGGCGGCGGCGTCCACATCGGCCGCGGCTGCACCCTCTCGCACCACCCCCAGGGCTTCTTCCTGTGCATCGCGGACTATCCGGTGAATTCTTTTTAGCCGCGCCGGGACCCGTCCCACCGCCACGGTGCGCGTCAGGTCGGAGTGGTAGCCGCGCACCGTGCAGCCGAAATCCAGCACCACAAGGTCTCCCATGCGGATACGGGCACGAGAGGCTTTCGCGTGCGGCATTGCGGAGCGCTCGCCGGCCGCGACGATCGGCTCGAACGCATCCCCCTCCGCTCCATACTTCCGGTGGCGGTAGGCGATCTCGGCCGCAAGGTCGAGCTCGGTCACACCGGGCCGTACGAGCGGCAGGATGTCGGCGAACACCCGGTCGCTGATCCCGGCTGCCTCGGCTATTGCGCCGATCTCGCCGGAATCCTTGACCGCGGACAGACCCTGGAGCAACCCGCCTATACCGCGGAAGCGGATGCGCGGGAACGCTTTCTTCAGCGCGCGATGATCGCGCAACGAAATCTCTTCATCCTCAAAGCCCGACCGGGCGCATCCCCGGAGGAGGCGAAGGTTCCCTGCCGCCTCTGGCAGGCTCCCCGCGACAATCACACAGCGCGCTCCTTCCTGCATCTCCTGCCCGGCCTGAACGGCGTAACGGGCATCGGTCAGGAGCTCGGCGGCATCTCCGCGCACGATCAGCAGCCCGTGGCTGCCCGTAAAGCCGGTGAGATACCGCATACCCGCAGACGAACCCACGACAAGGGCGTCGAGCCCCCGCCCGGTCAGGGCGGCTCGGAGACGGACCAGTCTCGACGGCGGGCGCATAGGCCTTCGCTTCCGAATACCAACCCCCGGGGATGGGTCAGACGTGATAGTTGGGAGGTTCCTTGGTGATGCCGACATCGTGGGGGTGACTCTCCCGCAGTCCCGCGTCTGTGATCCGGACGAAGCGGCTTCTGGTTTTCAGGTCGGCGATCGTCTTTGCCCCGCAATAGCCCATGGCCGCCCGGAGTCCTCCCACCATCTGGTACACCGTATCCCCCAGAGGTCCCTTGTAGGGGACCCGTCCTTCGATCCCTTCGGGCACGAGTTTCTGGATGTCGTCTTCGGCATCCTGGAAGTAGCGGTCCTTGCTCCCCGCCTTCATGGCCTCGAGCGATCCCATGCCCCGGTAGAGCTTGTAGCTCCGCCCTTCATACAGCACTTTCTCCCCCGGGCTCTCATCTACGCCGGCGAACAACCCGCCGATCATCACGGCATCCGCCCCCGCGCCGATCGCCTTGGCGATGTCCCCCGTTTGTTTGATGCCGCCGTCGGCGATGATCGGCACCCCCGCCTTGGCCGCGGCAGCCGCACACTCCATGATGGCCGTCAGCTGCGGCACTCCCACACCTGCTATGACGCGCGTCGTGCAGATCGATCCCGGCCCGACGCCAACCTTCACACCGTCAACGCCGGCGCGGATCAGATCCAGCGTCGCCTTGCCGGTAGCCACATTTCCGGCGATCAGCTGCAGGCCTGTGAAACGTTTCCGCAGAGCCTTCACCATCTCGCCCACGCCCCGTGAATGCCCGTGCGCGGTGTCGACGACCACCAGGTCGACCCCCTCTTCGATGAGCGCCGCAACACGCTCGAGAGTGTCTGCGGTGACCCCCACGGCCGCGCCCACGCGGAGCCGCCCGCGGCCGTCCTTGCACGCGTACGGGTGCTTGATGTTCTTCTGGATATCCTTGAAGGTGATCAGTCCCTTGAGCACGCCGTTCTTGTCCACGACGGGGAGTTTCTCGATCCTGTGCTTCTGCAGCACCTGTTCTGCTTCCTTCAGGTTCATCCCTTCCGGCGCCGTGACGAGGCCCTCCTTGGTCATGAGATCATCCACGCGGACATCCAGGTCGACCTCAAAGCGGAGGTCGCGGTTGGTAATGATCCCGATGAGTTTCCGCCCGCCGTCGACAACCGGGATGCCGGAGATCTTGTACTTGTTCATCAGCCCGAGGACTTCCCGGATGCTCCGGTCGGGACCGACGGTGACGGGGTCGAGAATCATCCCGCTCTCGGATCTTTTGACCCTGTCCACCTGTTCGGCCTGCATGGCGATGCTCATGTTCTTGTGCAGTATGCCGATGCCGCCCTCTCTGGCCATGGCGATGGCCATGTCGTATTCCGTCACCGTGTCCATGGCCGCACTGATCACCGGGATGTTCAGCTTGATGGAACGGGTGAGGCGGGTACGCACATCCACCTCGCGAGGCAGGACGCTCGACCTGGCGGGAACGAGCAGAACGTCGTCGTAGGTCAGCGCGTCGCCGAGTACCTTTGCATGTGCCACGTGGGTTTCTCCGTGAGAGATGCGATGCTGATGCCGGCCGTTCCGTGCGGGGTGTGCGCCGTGCTCAGACAAACGCCGGAAGGCCGGTCAGATCTTCGCCAACGATCAGCGTGTGCATTTCGTGGGTCCCTTCGTACGTCAGGACCGATTCCAGGTTGGCGGCATGGCGCATCACGGGATACTCATCGAGAATCCCGTTGGCGCCAAGGATGGTGCGCGCCAGCCTCGCGATTTCAAGCGCCTGCTGTACATTGTTGCGTTTGGCAAGGGAGATCTGGGCAAAGCGGACCGTCCCGGCGTCTTTCATACGGCCGAGTTGAAGGCAGAGCAGCTGCCCCTTCGTGATCTCCGAGACCATGAAGACCAGCTTCTCCTGGGTAAGCTGGAATGCCGCGATGGGTTTCCCGAACTGGATGCGCGTCTTTGCGTACTGCAGTGCGGCATCGTAGCATGCCATGGCCGCGCCATTGGCGCCCCAGGCGATGCCGTACCTGGCCTGGCTCAGGCATGAGAGCGGGAGCCGCAGTCCGTCACCGCCGGGCAGGATATTCTCCTTAGGCACATGGACGTCCTGGAGGATAAGCTCGGAGGTGACCGAGGCCCGCAACGAGTGTTTCCCCTTCATCTCCGGCGCCGTGAAACCCGGCGTCCCCCGCTCCACCAGAAACCCCCGGATAACACCCTCGAGCTTCGCCCAGATTACGGCGACATCGGCGATGGTTCCGTTGGTGATCCACATCTTGGCGCCGTTGAGGAGGTAGCCGTCCACCGTTTCGCGGGCGCGGGTGAGCATCCCCCCGGGGTTGGAGCCGAAGTCCGGCTCCGTCAGGCCGAAGCAGCCGATTTTTTCCCCGCTGGCCAGCAGCGGGAGCCACGCGCGTTTCTGGCTCTCCGAGCCGAAGGAAAAGATCGGGTACATGACCAGCGCGCTCTGCACCGAGGCAAAGCTCCGGATGCCGCTGTCGCCCCGTTCGAGCTCCTGCATGACCAGCCCGTAAGCCACATTGTTCATCCCCGCGCAGCCGTACTCCGGCGGGAGCGTGGCACCGAGCAGCCCGAGCTGGGCCATCGTGGGGATGAGCTCCATGGGGAAAGTCCCGGCCCTGTTGTGGCGTTCGATGACCGGGATGATACGATCGTCGACGAATTCCCTGACGGTATCCCGCACCATGATCTCCTCGCCGCTGAGGAGGCCATCCATCCTGAAATAGTCAACGCCCTGAAACTTCGGCATGGCGCTCCGCGCGTCGATGATTGAAAAAAGCCCTGTGTCATGAGCAATGGACAGGGCTTGAAGAGGTAAGAGGAAAATAACGAAAAAAAGGGCCTGAAAGTCAATCAGGGACGAGTATCGCGTACTGTTTGATCTTCAGGTAGAGCGTCTTCTTGCTGATGCCCAGAGCCCCGGCGGTCTTCGTTCTGCTGTAGCCATGGAGCTCCAGCGTTCGTTGAATGTGAAGGCGTTCCATCTCCTGAAGCGTCATCTCCGCAGAGCCGTCCGGCTCGGCCTTGAGCGGCTCGTGCCGTTCCGGACGTCCGAAATACAGCGCCAGGTCGCTCTCCTCGATGCATTCGCCCGGAGAGAGCAGGACCAGTCCCTCGATCACGTGCTCCAGCTCGCGCACGTTCCCCGGCCAATCGTACTCGGTGAGCAGGGCGAGCGCACCGGGAGAGAGGCGCTTGGGACTCCGCGCCCTCGACTTCCGCACCAGGAAATGTTCAGCCAGCAGAGGGATGTCGTCGCGCCTCTCCCTCAGGGGCGGCATCTGAAGTGTGATGACGTTCAGACGGTACAGAAGGTCTTCCCTGAACCGCCCGGTCTTCACCTCCTCCCGCAGGTCCTTGTTCGTCGCCGAAACCACGCGGACGTCGACCGACAATTGGTTGGTGCCGCCGACCCGGCGGAAATCGCCGGTTTCAAGGAAGCGGAGCAGCTTCGGCTGGATCGCCGGGCTGATATCGCCGACCTCGTCGAGGAACAGCGTCCCGCCATTGGCGACCTCCACGAGCCCCTGCTTGGCCTCGTAGGCGCTGGTGAAGGCCCCTTTTTCGTGTCCGAACAGCTCGCTCTCGAGAAGGTTGTCGGGAAGGGACGCGCAATTGAGGGTGACAAAGGGACGGGAGTTGCGGGGACTCCGCCGGTGGACCAGGCCGGCAAGGAGCTTCTTGCCGGTCCCGCTCGCGCCCTGAATCAGAATGAAGGAGTCGCTGGCGGCGAAGCGCGTGGTGTTGTCGATCAGCCTGAGAAAGGCCGGGCTGCGTCCGACGAGTTCGAGGCTCCCCGCCTTCCGGTTCAGCTCGCTCTTCATCAACTTATTATCGATGGTGAGCTGGCGGCGCTCGATGGCCCGGTGAATCGTGTTCAAAAGCTCGTCGATGTCGTACGGCTTCGCAATGAAGTCATACGCGCCGAGCTTGATGGTCTCAATGGCGGTGCGGACGTCGGCGTAGTTGGTGAGGATGATGACCTGTGTGGTCGGAGAGTAGTCGTGGACAAATGCGAGGACATCGATGCCGCTGACGCGCGGCATGCGAATGTCGAGCAGCAGCACATCGAAGACTTTTGCCTGGATGAGGTTGATTGCCAGGGCGCCGTCGGCCGCCGTGTCTATCGCGAACTCTTCCGTGTCACCCAGCTCGCTCTCGAGGATGACGCGCAACGGTTCCTCGTCGTCCACGATGAGCAGATTGTACCTCCTGCTCATACGCTCACTCGTTCAACACGCGCTCGATGGTGGTGAGAAGATCAACAAGATCGTACGGCTTGCTCACAAAATCGTCCGCACCAAGCTTCTTGGACTCAATGGCATTCTTCAAATCGGCGAAACCGGTCAGCATCACCACTTTGGTGTGCCCATGCTTCTCTTTGATGTATTTGAGCACCTCGAAGCCGTTGAGTTTCGGCATCTTGATGTCCAGAAGCACCAGGTCGCAGGTTGCCTTGTCCAGCTCGTGAATGGCCTCATCGCCGTCGCCTGCAGTCCGAACATCATAACCCTCGTTCACGAGCTCGCTGCCCAGCACCTGCCTGATCGCTTCTTCGTCGTCGACCACAAGGATGCTGTTCTTCTTAGCCATCAAATGCTCCGTGAGATAATTCCGAATCCTCGGCCGGCCCCTCAGTACACCTCTTTGCGACCTGAAATAATAGCCAAAGCCTCGGCCAAATGCAAGACTCCAGGGCTCAAACCCGTTGCTATTCTCTGACGGAATGGATATACTTGAATGTCATGTCCGACCCGGCCCCCACCCCCACCCTGCTCTTTGTCGACGGCGACGCCGCTTATATGTCGGTGGCGCACCATATCCTCTCCACGTCGCCGGGAGGCCCTTTTACGATCATCTGGAAGCATACCGTCCAGGCTGCACTGGAGGAACTCAGGGCGAACCGGACGGTGGATCTTGTGATCCTCGACAACTATCTCCCCGAAACGGGCGGAATCGAGCTGTTGCAGCACATGCGCGATGAGCAAATCTTGACACCGGTCATGCTCCTGACGTCACAGCGCGAATTCCAGCTCGCCATCGAAGCGCTCCGGTTCGGCGTGGAGGATTACCTCCTGAAGGACGATGCCGCCGGGCCCGTGCTGCCCAGAACGATCCTGAACGTCCTGGAGCGGACCCGCCTGAAGCGGAAGATTGCGGAGCAGCACAGGGACGATCTGTTCGCACAGAAGCGGACCGATGCGATCCGCGAGCTTGTCGTCACCATCTGCCACGAGTTCAATAACCCGCTTGCCGCGATCAAGATCAGCACCGACATCGTCCTGCGTCAGTGGCTTTCGGAAACCGAGCGGAGCCAGATGCTGGACCTGGATGCAAACATCAGCAAGGTCGAAGAGCAAATCCAGCGCCTGCGGGAGATCAATTTCGAATAACGCCCGGAGGGAGGGGCGCCGGCAGGGGGCGGACACGGTATGAGGGCTCCTTGCAAGTCAAGACGGGTTTGTCTATATTCATGAACAGTCCGCTTTTGTACACCCCAACCTGTATCTGAAATGGTGAGGAATACTCCATACAAAGCCGGTATCCTCCTTCGCCTCCGAGTTTGTCCCAGAACACCAAGTCCCGCCCTGAAGGTGGGATTCTTTTTTTCAAGAAGCCCTTCATGAACGTTCGCGACATTGAGGAACTTCTTGAGGCGTGGGCACCGCGCGAGCTGGCCATGAACGGTGATAATATCGGACTGCAGTGCGGCGATCCCCGGGCGGCTGTCCGATCAATTCTTGTGGCGCTTGACCCGGCGGAGAAAATAGTCGCCGAAGCGGCGAGACGGTCCGTGGATCTCGTGGTCACCCACCACCCGCTGCTCTTCCGGCCCGCCCGGAAGGTCGACCTGGATTCGTCCACGGGACGAATCCTCAAGGTCCTCCTCTCGCGCGGCATCTCGCTGATCGCGGCGCATACCAATCTGGATTTTGCGCCGGGCGGGACCAGCCATGCTCTTGCCGCATTGCTCGGGCTCCAGCAGGTGGAGTTCCTCCATACCCCGTTCAGGTTTCAGAAGAGGATCGTGACATTCGTACCTCCCGCCCATGCTGCTTCTGTTGCCGACGCAATGGCGGAAGCAGGCGCTGGTATCATCGGCAACTATGAGCGTTGCTCGTTCCGCAGCCCTGGCACGGGGACATTCCGCGGGACCGCGGACTCCCTCCCCGTGGTGGGCAGAAAAGAAGTGTTTGAAGAGGTTCCCGAGGTCCGTCTCGAGATGGTCGCCCCCGCCTGGCGCGTGGACGCCGTGCTGGATGCCCTGCGCCGGGCCCATCCATACGAGGAAGCGGCATTCGACGTCTATGCGACCGAGACTCCCGATCGCGGACACGGCATGGGGGTCATCGGGATGCTCCCCCAGCCCCTGACCCTGCAGGCTTTCCTCCGCCGGGTGAAACGGGTCCTCGGCGTTCCTGCCCTGCGGTGCTCGACGCTCGACGCCCGGACGGTCCGCCGGATTGCCGTGTGCGGCGGCTCCGGGTCCGATCTCACACCCGAGGCTGTCCGCCATGGAGCGGAAGTGTTCGTGACAGCCGACATACGGTACCACGCGTTTCAGGACACCGCCCGGAGCATCGTGCTTGTCGATGCCGGCCACTATGAGACCGAGCGGCCGGCGGTGGCGGCGATTGCGGCACGGCTGCGGAGCGATCTCCGGACCCGTCAGGCGCACATCGCCGTTCGCGCCGCATCGACGTCCACCAACCCGGTTCGGTATGTGTAGCCATCACAGAGGAGCAGCTCTTGGAAAGCAAATTACGCAACCTGTACTCGCTGCAGTATATTGACAGCAACCTCGATGAACTGGAGGAGATGAAAGGGGATCTCCCCTCGGAGATCCGTTCGCTCGAAGGAAGGGTCGAAGGGCTCACTGCCCAGCGGGCGGCGCTCGATCAGGCCATGAAGACGGCGTTCGCCCAGCGCGACCACGCCGACAGCGAAATCGTCACCCTGCGGGACAAGGTCGAACGTTACAAGGTCCAGCAGACCAAGGTGCGGACCAACAAGGAATACGACGCGCTCACCAAGGAAATGGATACCGCGACGGAAACCATATCGCGGCTCGAGAAAGAGATGGAGGCTCTGGAGAACAAGGCGACCCTCGCTCGCAGTGAAATCGAAGTCCTCGGTGAACAGCTCCAAGAACTCCAGAAGGTGCTCGACGAGAAAAACGTCGACCTTACAGAGATCACCAGGACCACCGAAGCGGAGGAGCTCAAGTTCCGCAACGACCGCCTGAAGCTTGTCTCCAGGATCACGAAGGCAGACATCGCCACCTACGAACGGATCCGGAAGGCAAAGAAAGGAATGGCCATCGTCGCTGTGAAACGGGGCGCCTGCGGCGGCTGCTTCAACCGTGTCCCACCGCAGAAAATCCTGGAGTTGAAGCAGAACTCGCGGATCTACACCTGCGAGCACTGCGGCCGGATCCTGGTCTCCGACGAGATCGTCGCGAGCGTGAACTCGGCCTCATGATCCTGCACGCCTACACAGACGGCGCCTCGCGGGGTAACCCGGGCGAGAGCGGCATCGGCATGATCGTGCAGACCCCGGAGGGCGGTCTTCTGCTCTCCGAATCCGGCTACATAGGGCGGACGACCAACAACATTGCTGAATATACGGCTGTGCTGACGCTCCTGGACCGCGTCCGGCCTATGGACTGCAGCCGGCTGATCATCCATTCCGACAGCGAGCTCATGGTGCGGCAGATGACCGGCGCGTACAAGGTGAAGAACGGGGGTCTCAAAGAGTGCCACACCAGGGCCCGCGCAGCCATTGCCGCGCTCCCGTTCCCCGTCGAATTCCGCCACGTGCCCCGTGAAGAGAACCGCGGGGCCGACCGGCTTGCGAACGAGGGGATCGACTCGCGCACGCCGCTGCCGGCAGGACCACAAGTGTCATTCACTGATCAATAACCAGGCACGGGTCGGGCAACCGCGTTCCGCTTCGGCGGGATGAGGAAAGTCCGAACTCCACAGAGCAGGGTGCCCCGTGAAGAACGGGGGCGTTCGGAACGCAAGTCCCGGGCGACGGAAAGTGTCACAGAAAACATACCGTCCCGCAAAGTCCCGCAACAGGGGGAGGGAGCGGGATAAGGGTGAAAAGGCGAGGTAAGAGCTCACCGCCCCGGCGGCAACGACGGGGGCACGACAAACCCCACCCGGAGCAAGACCAAACAGGAGAGGCCAAGGCTGCTCGCCTCCTCATCCCGCCCCGGCGGGATGACCCTCTTCGGGTAGGTCGCTAGAGCCAAGGAGCAATCCGCGGCCCAGAGAAATGGTTGCCTCTCCCGGTCACGCTGTACGCGCCGACAGGACAGACAGAATTCGGCTTACAGACCCGTGCCGTTCCGTTTCCTTCATTGCACCGAGGCGGGACGGAATCCATGTGTTCGGAGACGGTGTGACCCAAACTCATCGGCAGTACCGGTGGACGACCAGCGCGCCCCCGGCTCAGGAAACCGTGCAGCGGCTCATGGATGAACTGCGCATTCCAGAACCGATCGCGCGCGTCCTTCTCTATCGCGGCGTCGATACCTCCGGGAAAGCCCGCCAGTATTTCAGGCCGGACATCGGGCAGCTCCACGACCCGTTTCTGATGGACGGAATGGAGCGGGCCGTCACCCGCGTGCAGCGGGCGATGGAGGGAAAGGAACGGCTGTTTGTGTTCGGGGACTACGACGTCGACGGCACCAACGGCGCGTCGATGCTCTACCTGTTTTTCCGGGAGCTCGGGATCGAGGCCGACTTCTACACTCCCGACCGGATCAAGGAGGGGTACGGGATCTCCCGGCAGGGAATCGACCGCGCGCACCAGCAGGGCGTGACCCTCTTCATCGCCATCGATTGCGGGATCACGGCCGTTGACCAGGTCGCCTACGCCAACAGCATCGGACTCGATGTCATCATCTGCGACCACCACGAGGCCGGAGAAGTCCTCCCTGATGCCCATGCGGTCCTGGACCCAATCAAACCGGGCTGCGGATACCCGTTCAAGTTCCTCTCCGGGTGCGGCGTCGGGTTCAAGCTGATCCAGGCCGTGGCCAGACGCCTCGGACGCGAATCAGACGTTTACAAGTACCTCGATTTCGTGACCCTTGCAAGCATCGCCGACATCGTCCCTCTGGTGGGCGAGAACCGGGTCATGGCAAAGTTCGGCCTCGAAGCCATCAACACCGCCCCGCGGCCGGGGATCAAGGCGCTGATCGAGGGAGCCGGCATCAAGCCGGGGAAGATCCAGACCGGGCAGATTGTGTTCATCCTGGCGCCGCGCATCAACGCGGTGGGACGCCTCGGCGACGCCATGCGTGCCGTGCGCCTCCTGACCTCGGACGATCCTCTCGAAGCCTCGGAGCTTGCGGCGGTCATGGAGGAGGAGAACCGCAACCGGAGGAAGCTGGACGAGGATACGTTCCTTGAAGCGCAGCAGCTCGCCGAAAGCCTCTACACCGGCAACGACCATGCCGCACTCGTCCTTCACGATGAACACTGGCACCCCGGGGTAGTCGGCATCGTGGCATCCCGCATGGTGGAAAAATACTACAAACCATCCATCATGATGGCGACCGTCGACGGGGTTGCGAAGGGGTCGGCGCGGAGCATTTCCGGCTTCGACGTCTATCAGGCTCTGAAGCGGTGCGAGGAAAAGATCATCCAGTTCGGCGGCCACAAGTACGCTGCCGGCCTGACCGTCGAGATCGCCAGGCTCGACGAATTCCGCGAGGCCTTCAATGCCGCTGTACGCGAATTGATGAGCGAGGAGCTTAAGACCCCGGAGATCCGGGTCGACGTGGACCTGAACCTGGCGGATATCACTCCGCGCTTCCGGTCGATCCTGGGCGAATTCGCACCGTTCGGCCCCGGCAATCTGCGTCCGGTCTTTCTCACCCGGGATCTCGAAGTTCAGGGTACACCCCGCATCGTCGGCAAGAACCATCTGCGTTTCAAGGTCCGCCAGGGCGGCGCCGCTTTCGATGCCATCGCCTTCGGCATGGGAGACCGGATGAAAGAAGTCGCCGGACGCCGCGACCTGCAGCTTGTGTACACTGTGGAAGAGAACGACTGGACACCGAACGGCGACGCCCGTCCAGGCGAGACCACTCCGCAACTGAAGATCAAGGACGTGCGCTAACCCACTGTGAACTGCGATACCTCCCATCGAACCAACGCGAAGGAGAACCTCACCATGTCAGGCCACTCGAAGTGGGCGACCATCAAGAGAAAAAAGGGGGCGACGGACGCAGCCCGGGGTCGGTTGTTCACCCGCCTGATCAAGGAGATCACGATCGCCGCCCGATCGGGCGGCGCCAGCCCCGAGGGAAATCCGCGACTGCGGCTGGCGATCCAGACGGCTAAGGGCTCGAATATGCCCGCCGACAACATCAAGCGCGCCATCATGAAGGGAACCGGCGAACTGCCGGGCACGACCTACGAGGAGATCACCTACGAGGGATACGGACCCGCCGGGGTCGCCATCCTGGTCGACGTCGTCACCGACAACGCCAACCGTGCAGTGTCCGAGATGCGGCATATCTTTTCGCGCAATAACGGCAACTTCGGACAGAGCGGGAGCGTGGCCTGGATGTTCCACAAGAAAGGGACCATCACGCTGCCCGTCTCGAAGAACTCCCTCAGCGAAGACGACATCATGGGCGTCGTGCTGGAAGCGGGAGCGGACGACCTCCAGAGCGACGGCGGAGACCTGATCGTGATTACCTCCCCCGCGGCATTCGATGCGGTCAAGAAGGCACTCGAGGACAAAGGGGCGGTCATCGAAAACGCGGCCCTCGGCATGGTGCCGCAGAACACGGTGAAGGTCACCGGCCGGGACGCCGAGATCGTGTTAAAACTCATGGAAGCACTAGAGGAGCACGACGACGTCCAAAACGTCTATGCCAACTTTGACATCGACGACAAGGAACTGGCTGCCCTTCATGGCTGAGCGCACCTCCTCCCCGCGCGCGCGCCTTCCGCTGGTCGTCCTCGGTGTGGACCCGGGCACCCTCGTCACCGGCTACGGACTCGTGACGCGCGCGGCGGGCGGAACCTGTTCGCTTCTCACCGAAGGAACCATCCACAACCACCCGTCGAGGCCGTTCCCCGAGCGTCTCCGGTGCATCTTCGACGCCCTCGCCATGCTGATCGCCCGCTACCGCCCCGACGAGTTCGCGATCGAATCGTCCTACTACGGCAAGAATGCTCAGTCTGCGCTGAAACTCGGACAGGCACGGGGAGTGTCGATCCTCGCCGCCGCGCTGAGCGAGATCCCCGTCTCCGAATATTCCCCGAGGGAGGTCAAGCAATCGGTGGTGGGGAACGGAGCGGCGAGCAAACAGCAGGTCCAATACATGGTCCGCTCCATTCTCCGCATGGACCGGCGTCCGATGCGGCTCGATGCCTCCGACGCCATCGCCGTGGCACTTTGCCACCTGCAGAGGTCCGGCATGGCGGCGCGCGGGACGAAAACCTGGAAGGACTTTGTCACCGCCCATCCGGGGCGGGTACTCTCATGATCTCCTCGCTCCGCGGAACGATCACCTCCAGGTCGCCGACAGAAGTCGTGGTGGATGTCGGTGGCGTGGGATATGCCCTGAGCATCCCGCTCTCCACTGCCGAGAAGATCGGCCGGGTCGGCGACCAGGTCAGCCTCCTGACACACCTCGTCGTTCGCCAGGATGCTCTTCTGCTGTACGGTTTCGGCTCGGCCGAGGAACGCGATGCCTTCCGCATCCTGCTGTCGGTCAATGGCATCGGCCCCCGTATGGCGCAGGGAATCCTCTCCGGCATCTCCGTCACAGAGCTCCGCGCGGCCATCGTGAAGGGCGACACGACCTCCCTCACCGCCGTTCCCGGGATCGGGAAGAAACTTGCAGACCGCCTCGTCGTGGAGCTGCGCGACAGGATCGGGAAACTGGATGTCTCGACCCAAACCGTCCCCCCCGGTTCCCCGGATGAGGCGCATCTCCGTTCCGAAGCCGTGCTGGCGCTTATCTCCCTTGGCTACAGCAGGACAACAGCCGAACGTGCCGTCCGGGCCGCACTCCTCGGCAACCCCAGCTCTTCTCTCGAGGCACTCGTCAAGGGAGCGATCCGGAACGCCCAGCGCTGAAGGGGGAGCGCCAGACGCCACCCCTGCGCGCCAGCCTCCACAAGCCTCTTCTCTCCGCACCTTGCACGCTCCCGATTCATTCTGGTCCGCCGCCGCTTGTCGTTCACCGGCGTGAGGGCGATGCAGCTCACGGAGAAAACCACTGTGTCCCTCACAGCCCGGCGGCATTCCCGACCCCGGGCGCCCGCCCCTTGGTTTTCACACCGCGATCTCGTAGTTTGTAGGCGCAATGTTCAACTGGCAGGCTGAGATCCCCCTCATCATGCGCAAATCAGACCACACCCGGCCCGAGCACATCGCTCCGGATGACGATATCGAGCAGTCCCTCCGCCCGCCGAGACTGGAACAATTCGCCGGGCAGGAGAAGATCGTCCAGAACCTGAAGATCTTCATCCAGGCCGCCAAGCAGCGCGGGGAGCCGCTGGAACATGTGCTCTTCACCGGGCCTCCGGGACTCGGCAAGACGACTCTGGCTCTGATCATCGCCAACGAAATGGGGACCTCGGTCAAGATGACCAGCGGCCCTGTCCTGGACAGGCCGAACAATCTGGCCGGCCTGCTGACCAGCCTTCAGGAGGGGGAAGTCCTTTTTATCGATGAGATCCATCGCCTCACACCTGCCGTGGAGGAGTACCTCTACTCCGCCATGGAGGATTTTCGGCTTGATATCGTGATCGACCAGGGTCCCAACGCCCGAACCGTGCAACTCACGCTTAACAGGTTCACGCTGGTAGGAGCGACGACCCGGTCGGGCCTGCTGACCGCGCCTCTCCGTGCGCGTTTTGGCGTCACAAACAGGCTGGACTACTACGATGCCCCCACGCTGTTCGGCATCGTCAAACGCTCGTCGGATATCCTGAATGTGGCCGTGGACGACGAAGGGGCCATGGAAATCGCGAAGCGCTCCCGCGGCACCCCGCGGATCGCGAACAGGCTCCTCCGCCGGTGCCGCGACTTCGCCCAGGCGGACCGGTCGCTGGCGGCTTTCGGAGGAAAGGTCACCTCGGAGGTAGCCGACCACGCGCTCAGGGCGCTGGAAGTCGACAAGGCGGGCCTCGACGAAATGGACAAGCGCATCCTCCTCTATTTGATAGAGCGCCACGGCGGGGGGCCTGTGGGCGTCAATGCCATCGCGGCTGCAATCGGAGAAGACCCGGGGACGATTGAAGAGGTGTATGAGCCGTTCCTGATCCAGCAGGGATTCCTCCTTCGCAACCTCAGGGGAAGAGAAGCGACCGGGATGGCCTATGCGCACTTTGGCCGGTCAAAAGCCCGCGCAAAGGGCCCGGGCGATCCCCAGCTCCCGCTGGGCTTCGAGGAGGGCGCGTAGACGGTCCTTAAGCTCCAGCGGGATTGCCAGGGAGAGGTGTCTGCAGAGCCGGGAATGCCTATGCTCGAACGGTTGGAGAAGCTCTCACGGTCGTTCTACCTTCGGCCGACCATAACCGTTGCCCGTGACCTTCTCGGGAAATACCTGGTTCGCCGCTGGGAGCGCGTCCTTCTGATAGGACGCATCGTGGAAGTGGAGGCGTATCTCGGCGCCAATGACCCCGCAAGCCATGCCTATCGCGGGCCAACACGCCGGAACAGCGTGATGTTCAAGGAAGGGGGGCATCTCTATGTGTATTTCACCTATGGGATGCACTTCTGCTGCAACATCGTGACTGAAAAAGAGGGCACGGGTCATGCAGTTCTGCTCCGGGCCGTTGAGCCGGTGCACGGCGCATCCGTGATGGCGCGCCTCCGCGGTATCGGCGATCCGGGAACCGACGACATCCCGCTGCCGTCATCCATCGTGCTCAGCCTCTGCAACGGCCCGGGAAGGCTCTGTCAGGCTTTCGGGATCGGCCGCATGGACAACGGGACCGATCTCTGCGGCTCAACCATCTGGCTTGCCGACAGCCAGGCAGACTCTCCTTTCCGCATCGGGAGTTCGACACGTGTAGGCATCCGGAAAGGTGTGCAGCGTCGCTGGCGCTACTTCCTGAAAGACGACCCCTTCGTGTCCAAGGGGAAACCCGTCTCGCCGGCCTCCAAATCCGCCCCCTCATAAACCACGCAAGCCTCAGGCCCTAAAGCAATCGCAGCGCCAGAGCCCGCCCATACATCAGATCGAGACTGCACCGGAGCGGCCTGAAAGTCGATGTGAATCAGACCGGGGCTCTCCCATAAGCGACCCAGGCAACACGGGAATACACACCGCCTTCTCTCGTGTGTCAGGTCACGCCCCCACGGGAGGAGATCCAGCCCTTTCATCAGCGGAGAAGCATCATTTTGGATGTCTTCGTCAACCCGGCACTTTCCAGGCGATAGAAATACACGCCGGAGGCCACCGGCATGCCAGTGGTGTTTGTCCCCTTCCACTCCACTTGGTGGCTGCCCGGGGCCTGCTCCCCCTTGACAAGCACCACGATCTCTTTTCCGAGGATGTCGAACACCGTCAAGTGCACCATTCCCTTCCACGGGATCGTATAGGAAATTCGGGTGGAGGGATTGAACGGGTTCGGATAGTTCTGCTCCAGGGCAAACGTGAGGGGGTGTGAGGTGCCTTCGCTCACGCCGTTTGTACCAGTTGCCGAAGTGACAATGACCCGTGTCCTGAAGTTGAATGCCACAGGTCCCCAGGTCGTACCGTCATAGACCGAGGAACGACTCCCGGTCCTGGCCTGATCGGTCCTCAGCTTCACCAGATCCGTGGGGTTCGAGAGCGAGAGCACGACCTCGTAATCGGTGCCGGCGTCCAGCGCCGGGACGGCCCCGCCGATCTGGACGTAGTTCATGGTTCCCGGATTGAGCAGGGCGATGGGCATGGAAACGGACGACCCTAACCTCGTCCCGGGCGTCGAGCCGTTCATTGCATCGATCTCGCAGAGGAGGCTCCCCGTGCCGACGATGGGATCGTTCCTGGCCGTTGTGGTGTTGACGAGCACTCCGGTGGCCTGGCCCGCGGACGGTGCCGTGAAGCGCATGGCCACTTTCGCCGGACCGGTAAGCGTCACAAAGGAATTCAGTCCTGCCGAATCATACGCCATCGTGGTGCGCACGACCTGCGCCCCCGACGAAAGATGTCTCGCCATCGCCTCCAGGATGTCGAGTTTTCCATAGCCCCAGATGGAGTTCGGCACGGAGGCAGTGAAAGGGTCGGGATGGGCTCCGGCCTGAAGCAGCTGCTTGATTTCCGGGGCGGACAGCGAGGGTGACGATCCGAGAAGGAGCGCACATGCGCCGGTCACGTGCGGCGCGGCCATGCTGGTCCCCTGGAGCACCCAGTGCTTCTTCCCTGCATACATGATGGGGGCCTCTCCCATCGTATCCGCCGTTGACGACATTGCCGCAACGATTCCCTGTCCGGGGGCGGCAAGATCAGGCTTTTGCCGGCCGTCTGCGGTCGGGCCGTGGCTGCTGAACGAGGCAATGTCGCTTGTCCGGTTGGTCGTGATGTCATAGGTATACTGGCTTCCGTCATAGCTGGGCCAATCCCATTTGGTGACATATGCCCCTGCGCTGATGACCCCCCTCGATGTGGCCGGCATGGTAATGGATTTGTCATTGTCGGCCCCGGCTGCGCTGACGGTGTTCGCGCCCACGGTGCGGAGCGGCAGCCAGGAATCATACACCTGCGAATTGCCCGCGCTCCTGTTCGAGAGGATCAGGAGCCATGTGCCTGATGCGGGGACAGGCGTTCCGGGGGCATCGTGGACATAGAGCCAGGCGTTGATGTGTGTGTTGGCCGGCGATGTGTAGACAAACAGTTCAGTCGTTCCATCGCCTGTGTCCGGGCTGGTTCCCCCTGTCTGGTCTGCAAGAGCCGTGTACGCCTTGCCGGTCGGAGAAACCACTTTTGCATCCACGGACCCAAAGTCCTCGAGCCACACATCGATGAAGAAAGAATCGTTGTCCGGTCCCGGCGTTGGGGCATACGGCGGCACAACGATTCTGATGGTGTCTGATCCGCCAGGCGGCACTGTCCCACCTTGGTGCACGAAGCTGTCTCCGTCATTGCCGGCAGACGCCACGGCGGCCCGGCCGGGAACCGACACAAAGTTGTCAAGCGCCACTTCGTCCGCGCTCGTGCCGTCGTGGGCGCCTTCCTGCGAAACGATGCTGAAATTGAACGCCACCGGTTTCCCGAACCGCACACCGGTATTGGTGGCATACTGCAGACCGTCCACCATCCGGGCCTCAGAAAACGTTCCGTTCCCCCCCTTCACCACAACGATATCGGCCCCTGGCGCCATCCCGGTGTACTTCCCGCCAAAGCTCAGCCCGTTCCCCACAGCGATGCCGGCTACGTGGGTGCCGTGTCCGTTGCTGTCCGCCTCCCTCACGAATCCAGGGGGCGAGCTTCCGAGTTCGGCGTCGATCTGAGCCTTGGTATACTCCACACCGTACCCGAAGCCTGAAGGATTCGTCTCGGTTCCTGAGGGAGTCAGCGTCTGATCCCAGATCGCAAGGATGCGGCTCTTCGAGGGGTCGGCTGGATCGCGAAAATCCATGTGCTTCCAATCTATCCCGGTGTCGTAGATGACGACGATTGCACCCCGGCCTGTATAGGGAGTTGAATTCAGAAAGCTTCCCTGCACAAGCCTGGCCCCCGTTTCCGGGATGCTCACATCGGTCTGGATCTTATGCAACGATCCGGGATCGACCCATTCAACCTGAGAGAGCACGGCGAGTCTCTTGAGGTCAGGCGTGCGTACAAGGGCGGTCACAAAGTGCTCGCAGACAGATTGGACTGAAATCCCTGCCGCCCGCAGGGCCGCCGGGTCTCGCGTGTACACGATCACCTCTGAGAGTGCCGCTCCCGGTGCGACGGCATCGAAGACGGGAAGGCCGTGGAATATGGAGGCCCTCTGCCGCACAAGAGACTGCAATGCCGGATGAAGCTTGCGCAAGTCCGGAGCGCCGGGCACGCCGGCGTCGGTTCTGAGGACGAGCAGCAGCAGGAACACGGGAAGAAGGGCCTGGAACGAGAGCTTCATGCATGCACCTTTCGTTAGCGTGGGGAGGGAGGAGCTCCGATAGTGTTCAATGATCCACATTCCAGCGAGCGCACTGAGGATACACGCGCAGCTTCCACCAGCTGCTCGACTGTGAGGGCGGCCGTGCTGATATTTCCCATCGTGCCGATCAACGGGATGGCGTGCGCCCGCAGATCCTCGGCGCTCCCCCGGATCAGCACAGTGTAGAGCAGGGTCCCGTCAGCACGGAAGGATGTCATGCATCCGCCACCCGCCCCGCCGGAGCCGAGCACGAGCGGCCGGAGCCGGACGTCGAGCTTTGCCAGGTCGAGAGAAGAAAGACGGTCTGCGGAGGCGCATCGCATGGAAAGCATGGCGGATGTCAGGAGGATAACACGGCAGAACATTTCCTTCTGCCGGCCGTGCAACGTTGATTTCATTGCCGTCCTCTCCGGGTGATCAACGCCTGGCGGAGATCATCGGTCCCCCCTGCCGCTCTTCTTCAGAGAGTTGCAAATGATGTGCCACATGAAGACCAAATGGCACTCATTTCAAAAATAGAAGCTTTTCCGAAGCGCTTCTGCCGCCGGCCTGCAATTTGCAGAAATAAACGCCAGACGCGAGCGCGCGGGGAGTCCATTCGACGGTGTGACGGCCGGCCGCTAGCGGCCCACGCACAAGGTTTGCGACCTCCTGGCCATTAATGGAGTACACGGTGAGCGAAACTTCAGACGGCTGGTCCAGTGAGAATGCGATGGTGGTTTCCGGATTGAACGGATTCGGATAGTTCTGCTCGAGGGAGAAGCTGAGGGCGACATCCGGATTCCCTGAAACCCCTGTGCTCACAGATCCGCTGAAGACCCCTGCGCCGTGCGTCGCCACAACAACCATGCCGTCAGAGGGACGAACATCCATCATATCCACCACAGCATCACCGATCGATTCAACCCCCTCCATGCTCCACACCGTGGAGCTCCCGTTGAGCGCGGTGGCGGAGTAGAGCCCGGCGCTTGTCCCTGCAAAGTACTCGGCTCCGGAACCCAGAGGAAGTATTGCGACCCACCGGACAGACGGCCCGTTCCCCGAGCCGTCGGGAAACTGCTCAAGATTGCCGCCCGCCGCCGTCCAGGTGGACCCGCCGTCCGTGGTAGCAAACATGCTCTGGACACTATAGTTGGAAAACACCACGACGGCCTGATCGCCGTTCCTCGGGTCAACCGCAATGCAGTTGATGTACGCATTTGCGGGGAAGCCCTTTCCAGTGCCGATATCTGTGGCGGGAGTGGAAGCCGATGCAGTGTCCGCATTATCCAGGCGGAAAAGCCTCCCGGTATTTGTCCCGGCGTAGAGCCGGTGGGGCGGCGAAGAGTGCGATACGCCGACTGCCGTCACAGTAGCGCCAGCCTGGACGCCGTCCATCGCGGTCCAGTTCTGCGTGGTCGGCTGGTTTGATCCCATCGTGATGCCGTTCAGGTCGTTGTTTCGCCAGAGGGACTGCCCGCGCGGAAGATACATGATGTCGTTGTCGGAGGGGTCCAGCATGAAGGGATGGACAAACAGGTAGTTGCTCGAAGCACCTCCCGGATCGACGCGTGTGAAGCCGGTCGACTGGCCGGTCGTTTCGTTGAACCTCATACGGAATATCTCCCCATATTGAAACGACGCATAGTATGCGGCCCTTCCATCGGCGATTGCACAGAAAGAGCCGTCTCCACCCATCACTGCTTCCCAGGGGGCAGCCGGCAGGAAGCTGCCTGTCCTCCAGGTGCCGTTGTCCTGCAGCCCTCCCATCAGGACGGGGTTTCCGGGTGTTGCATGGTCGAGAGCGATCGAATAGAACTGTCCGGTGATGTAGCCGTTGTCCAGGCTTTTCCACACGATGGGCGAGGCGGAGGCATCAGTCGTCAGGCTGATGCCTCCGTCATGGGTCGAGTAAAGGGCAAGAGGACTCCCGGGGGCAAACCGCAGTCCATGCTGGTCAGGATGATGAGCCGCGTACTCGGAGACGTCGTTCGCGGTGGCATAGCCGCCGACCCAGGTGGTCGCCGCCGCCGTGCTGAATCCATTCGTCGACCGGTAGAGATTCGTTCCTCCGATGAAGACGGTGCTGTCGGACTCGGGGCTTGCCGCGACGACGAGGTCGTACCCCGCCTGGGAAGCAAAATTCCCCACCGGGCTGCCGAAGGAGGGCAGATTGAGAGAACGGTCCTCCCAGATCCCGCTGGCTCCCGAGCCGTCTCCCGAGAGGTATGCGTACCTCCACAGGCTGTTGGCTTCCGGTGACCCCGCATAGCTCGTCTGGAACCCGCTTCCCGGAGTATCCCCAAGAACATAGAGGAGGTTTTCATTCGACGGGGCGATGCCGATGACCATCCGGTGGGCCCTGGATGGCCAGGCGGAAGGCGTGATGTTTGTCCAGTGAACCCCGTCGGGCGAGCGCCAGATCCCATGGTTGACGGCGCCGTCCTTGTTGTTGATGTCGTTTTCGCTGAGCGTGGCATAGACGTTGCCGGTGGATGTCACCGCCACGTCCGTGTACCTCGGCCCGCCCGAGAGTGCCCCGAGGACAACAGCCCAGCTCCCCCCGCCGTCCGTGGAACGCTGTATCCCCCCGATTGTTGCCGCATACACAACGTCCTCCGAGGCCACGGGGTCTATGGCAATCCTGTGCACGTAATCGAACATCTGGTCGAAAGCCTGCGGAATTCCCGTGGATGTCTTCGGGAGGACTGTCCAGGTGAAGCCGCCGTCGGTGGATTTGTAGATGCCGTCGCCCCGGTAGCCGGAGACAGGCGCGCCAGCGCTGTTGCCGATCAGCTCTCCGGTCCCGTAATACCAGGTGTTCCTCTTGCCGGCTCTCGGGTCCTGCGCGATGCAGCTTACGCTGTAGAGCTGGGAAGTGAGCGTCATGCGCCGCCACGTGCTGCCTGCGTCCGTGCTGCGCCACATTCCGCCCGAAACCCCTCCTGCCAGAAAGACTGCCGGATTGTCGAGATCCACTGCGAATCCCCTTGTGCGTCCTCCCACATTCGCCGGACCGCGCGGCTGCCAGGATGTCACCGTCCCTGCCTCAGTCTTGCCTAGATGGACCGGGCCGGAATGCGATGGAAGGGATGAAGTGAAAGCAACCTCCTTATCCCTGATCCCTCTCGGGATGATCCCCGTGGAGGGATCACGAAGCCTCAGCCAATCGTAACGGAGCCGGGCGTCGGGGTCTCCTTCCCCCTCGATGGAAGGCTCCCTGACGAGCCTCGATCCATCTTTGTCCGCCCCGTCATGTATCTGGCTTAAGAATCCGCCGCCGAAGGCCCCTGCGGCGGCGAGCATCATCGCCCCGTGCCGCATGGCTCTCAGAATGGAATCGAAATGCAGACGGCCCACGTTCGGTCTCCCCGTCTCTATCGAATTGCGTAATGGCTAATCACCAGACCGGGCTTCCGGGAAGCCTCGTCGGCTGAGCCCGAGAGCTCCACGTCGGCCAGCACCCGTATCCCGGTGCTCACACCGGGATAGTGAATCTGTAATGCAGGAATCCAGCGATCCGATTGCTGCGTCGTATAGGCAAAACGGGCACGAAGAACCTGCCCGGCGTTCAGGACCGGCGGGAAGGAGAATCCGTAGGCAAGGATGGAGTCGATGCGAACAACGGTGGTACAGGGAACTTTGCTGCAGGGACCTTCGGGCTCAAGCGTCTTGTCGATCTCGAGGATGGTCATGGCGAGGCGGCACCTGTCGGGGGCAACGACGACCTGATGACCCCAGGCCGGGTCTGCTTTCTCCTCGCCGCCTCCGTCGTGAAGCGAAGCGTGAGATGTGCATCCTGCCAGGAGCAGCACCATCGAACCGACGGTGCCGGACAACGCAATTCGTTGCATGGGGATTTTTTCTTCCTGGGTAGATTGCCGCCGGAAACAGCGGCAATAGACTGCGCGCGTGATTACAGACGCACATCCCCCACATCACCCCCTGAAGCCTTCAGGAACACCGTTCACAGCAACCCTCCGGGGCCGGGAATCTGCATCGACCGGGGGTGCCTCCCCGCCCCAGATGAGACCGGGCCCGGGCGTTCTGGCGGCTCCGGAGCATCACAGGCGGCCGGCCAAGCGTCACAGGCTGCAGGAGCCGCTGCTCCAGGGTGGACATCACGACCGCCTCATGCTGAAGGAATCCAGGCGGAAGCTTCCTCTTTAGACACCGCTTCCCCGCTTCAGGTTCCCTGCAGCCATCACGGAGGCGTTGGGGGCCGGCCGCTCCTTTTCCCTTCCGGACGCCGGTTCTGGTCCCGGAAGAAGAGGGGTAGTCCCTGCTTCAGCGCTTGCCCTGGCGCTGTCTCTCCCTGGGTTTTAGAGCCTCCTTGCGTTTCGGCATCCGGTCCAGCCCCGGACCCAGCGCCTTGCGCAAGAACTCTCCCGTCGGCGAATCCTCCCTCAGGGCAACCTCTTCAGGAGTCCCTTCCGTCACGATCCGCCCTCCATCGTTCCCTCCTCCCGGACCCAGGTCGATGACCCAGTCCGCGGTCTTGATCACATCCAGATTGTGTTCGATCACCACCACAGTGTTGCCCCGGTTCACCAGCTCCACCAGGACGTCGAGCAGCATCTTGATATCCTCGAAGTGGAGGCCGGTCGTGGGCTCATCCAGGATATAGAGGGTATTGCCCGTGCTAACGCGTGAGAGCTCCGTGGAGAGCTTTACCCGCTGGGCTTCCCCCCCGCTCAGCGTGGTTGCCTGTTGTCCAAGTGTGATGTACCCCAGGCCCACATCGAGGAGCGTGCGAAGCTTCCTCTGCAGCGCGGGAATTTCGCTGAAGAATTCAACTGCTTCTGAGACCGTCATCGCAAGGACATCCGCGATGGATTTCCCCTTGTACAGGACCTGAAGGGTCTCGCGGTTGTAACGACGTCCCCGGCACACGTCACACTGGACGTAGACGTCCGGCAGGAAGTTCATTTCAATCTTCTTGACCCCATCCCCTTCGCAGGCTTCGCACCTTCCCCCCGCCACATTGAAGCTGAAACGCCCCGGCTTGTATCCCCTGATCCTGGCCTCCGGCAGCTGCGTGAACAGGTCGCGGATGATGCCGAAGACTCCTGTGTACGTCGCCGGGTTCGAGCGCGGCGTGCGTCCGATCGGAGACTGATCGATATCGATGACCTTATCGACATGCTCGGCCCCCTCGATGCTCCTGTAGGGAAGCGGAACGAGCCTTGACGTGGTGAATTTTCTCGCCAGAATCCGGTACAGGGTTTCGTCGATCAGGGTGGATTTCCCGGACCCGCTCACCCCGGTGACCGCAACGAATGTCCCGAGCGGCAGCCGCAGTGTGACGCCCTGCAGGTTGTTGCCCGTCGCGTCTTCCAGCACCAGGACCTTGCCGTTCCCCGTCCGCCGGCGCCCGGGAACGGGAATCTCCCGCTCCCCCCGGAGATACAGCGCTGTGTACGAGACCGGCTCGAACCCGTTTCCGGTATCCGGAAGGGACGGGTTGCGGAGCGCGAGCTCCGACGGCTTTCCAGCGGTTACAAGCCTTCCCCCGTGTTCTCCCGCGCCCGGACCCAGGTCGATGACGTAGTCCGCGCTTTCAATCATCTCGCGGTCGTGCTCGACGACGATCACCGTATTCCCGAGATCGCGGAGCCGTTTCAGGGAATTGATCAGCTTGATGTTGTCGCGCTGGTGAAGGCCGATGCTCGGCTCATCGAGGATATACAGCACGCCCACAAGCTGCGACCCGATCTGCGTCGCGAGCCGGATGCGCTGCCCTTCGCCTCCCGAGAGGGTACGGGCGGGACGATCGAGCATCAGATAGTCCAGACCCACCTCGCTCAGAAATCCCAGCCGCTGCCGGATCTCCTTGAGGATCGGGGTGGCGATGATCATCTGCCGTTCGCCGAGCCGGAGGCGCTGGAAGAACCGCGCCGCGTCCGCGATGGGCAGCTTGACGACCTCCCTGATGGAGAACTCTTCGCCGCTCGTCGTTTCGATGCGGACCGCCAGGCTTTCCTTCTTGAGCCGTCCCCCGCCGCACGCGGGGCAGGGGTGCGCGTTCATGAAGGCCTCCACCCACTCCCTGATGCTATTCGAGCTGGTCTCGTCGTAATAGTGGCGGAGGATGTCCAGAAGCCCGTTGAAACGGTGCTTGTAGATGACGGTGCGGCCGCTTCCGTAGGTGTACTCAATATCGAACCGTTCATCGCCTCCTCCCTGGAGCAGCACCTCCCGCGCACGCTTGGTGAGCTTTTTCAGGGGAGTGTCGAAATCGAAGCCGTAGGTCCTTCCCACAGCCCGGATCTGACTGAACGCCCAGGTCGAACGAGGCTTCCCCAGCGGGGCGAGGCCTTCCTCGTTGATGGAGCGTGATGGGTCGGGGAGGATGAGGTCGATATCCAGCTCCCGGGTTTCCCCGAGCCCGTTGCAGGCCGGGCACGCACCGAAGGGCGAGTTGAAGGAGAAGGAATTCGGTGCAGGCTCTTCATAGCTGATGCCGCAGAAGGGGCATGAAAGATGCCTGCTGAAGAGAATGTCCCCTCCTGACCCCTCAGTCCCGCCGGGGCGGGACCGAGGGGACTGAGGAACTCCCCGGTCGGCATTGACAATCAGGACGCCCCCTCCGAAGCGGAGGGCGACCTCCACCGAATCGGCGACGCGGGACCGCACATCCGCGCGCACCACGATCCTGTCCACGACGATTTCAATCGTGTGAACCTTGTAACGGTCGGCGGCCATCCCGGGTTTGAGCTCCCTGACCTCGCCGTCGAGACGAACCCTCAGGAAGCCGTCCTTCAGGATCTCCGCGAAAAGCTCGCGGTAGTGCCCTTTACGGCCCCTGACGACCGGGGCCAGGATCTGCACCCGGGTGCCCTCCGGCAGCTTCATAATGCTGTCGATGATCTGATCGCCGCTCTGTTTTTGGACCCTCCTCCCGCAGTTGTAGCAGAACTGGGTGCCGCACCGCGCGAACAGGAGGCGCAGATAGTCATAGATCTCGGTCACCGTTCCTACGGTCGATCGCGGGTTCGGGTTGATGCTCTTCTGCTCGATCGATATTGCCGGGCTGAGTCCCTCGATGTAATCCACGTCGGGCCGCTCCATGACATCCAGGAACTGCCGCGCGTAGGCAGAGAGGCTTTCGACAAACCGGCGTTGGCCCTCGGCATAGATGGTGTCAAAAGCGAGGCTCGATTTCCCCGACCCGGACAGTCCGGTGATGACCGTCAGGTTATTCCGGGGGATCTCCAGGTCGATGTTCTTCAGATTATGTTCGCGGGCGCCGCGGATGACGATGGCATCCGTAAACGCCTTCTGGTTTTTGGGCATACGCTGCATCAGATCCTTCTGCGTTTGCTCAGGTACTCGGTCAGGGCCGTATCAAACGGGGTCGCCGTGTCGATCAGGACGTAGTCCACGCCATGTTCCCGGCAGTCGCGTTTGTAGCGGTCCACGAACTTCTGCATTGCCTCGCGGTAGCTCTCCTGGATCTGCCACGGACGCGTAGTCATCCGCTCGCCGGTTTCCAGATCGGCGAAGATCGCGTCTCCCCCGAATCCGAACGACCGCTCCAGGGGGTCGAGCAGGTGGATGACGATCACCTCATTCTTCTTGTGCCGGAAGTGCTTGAGGGCGACCATGACATCGGCGGGGTTGTCCAGGAGATCGCTGATGACGATCACCAGCCCCCGCCGCTTGATCCGGTCGGCCACCTGGTGGAGCGCGGGTCCGGCACCCGTCTTGCCGGAAGGGAGGGCATGGTGGAGCGCCAGGAGGATCTGCCGGAGATACGTGGGAGTCGCGTGCGGGGGGATGAAGGCCCTGATGCCCTCATCGAAGAGTGTCAGGCCGACGGCGTCCTGCTGCTTGATCATCAGATATGCGAGCGCCGCAGCAAGGTAGGAGCCGTAGGTCAACTTCGTGAGGTTGCCGGCGGAAGCAAATCCCATCGACCGGCTAGCGTCCAGGATCAGGTAGGATTTGAGGTTTGTCTCCTCCTCAAACTGCTTCACATAGTAGCGGCCGGTCTTGCCGTACAGTTTCCAATCGATGCGCCTGATCTCGTCGCCGGGCATGTACTGCCGGTGCTCGGCGAATTCCACGCTGAACCCATGGTAAGGGCTCTGATGAAGTCCGGTGATGAAGCCTTCGACCACCAGACGGGCGCGCAGCTCCATGTTGGCAAGTCGCGAGACTACGTGCGGCTGCAGGTACTGCCTGTATTCCTCCGCCACTCCCGCTCCTTTCGGGCGCTCAGAGCGTCTTGGACGCCGGGACGCGCTTTCTGGGCCGTTCCGCGGCGGCAGGCGGCTGCTCCGTCTCCCGGTTCTGGAGAAGCAGGTCATCCGGGGATTTGCCGAGGTTCTGCAGCTCGAATTGTGCCGACGTTGCCATTTCGTGCTGGGGGAATTTCTCCAGGAAGCGCCTGTAGGCCGCGGCCGCGCTGTCGGTGTTGTGCAGTTCGTTGTTGTACAGATACCCGATGAGGAACATCGACGTGGGAGCCTGCGGTCCGTCGGGAAAAGCGGCGAGATACCTCTGGTACGCCTCAATTGCGAGCTCGGGTTCGCGTGTGTCGTTGTTCCGGATGGTCGCAAGGACCGACAGCGCCCGCTCGGCCTGGTCCGTACCCGGGTACCCGGCTATGACCTTTTCATATGCATCGATGGAGGGTTGGAAGACCTTCTTGATATCCCCGCCGGAAACCCGCACGGAATCCGCCGATTGGACCACCGACGCATACTCGCTTTCGGCCGTCTTCAGCAGCTCCTCGGCGGACTGTTTCTTGCATGCGGCCAATGACGCGGCCATGAGGCCAACCGCCGCCAAAACGCGGACTGTCATTCAGCTCCTCCGTGCAGTAAAAGGGGTACGCGTACGGGTCCAGAGGTACAAAGTACCCAAAAAGCGATCAAAGTGCAAAATCGCCGTTGAGGTGGAAGATGATCCGGAAAGCGGGAGTTCAGTCAGATTCCGCACGCCTCATGACCGCCGCGAAGAATCCGTCGGTGCCCGTGACGTGAGGCAGGAGCTCGATGGTGAGAGAGGCGGAAGCGATCCTGACCCCCTTGTTCTGCAGGATCTCCGGGGCGGAGGCAAGATGGAAATCGGCATGTGATGAGAGGAAACGCTCCGCCTGTTCGCCGTTTTCGCAGTGCAGGAGCGAGCAGGTCGTGTAGACCAGAGTGCCCCCCGGCCTGACCAGGCCCGCGCTTTCGTCAAGGAGGCGGCGCTGCGTGGCGAGGAGCCCCACGAGGGCGCTCTCGTTGTACATCGCCTTCGCGCCCGGGTTGCGGCGGAACGTCCCCGTGCCGGAGCAGGGGGCGTCGATGAGGACAGTGTCGGCCCTCCCGGCAAGTTCCCGGACCTCCGCCCCGCCGGGAAGGGCGGCAAAGGCGATGGTGACTCCAGCGCGCACTGCCCGCTCCCTGAGGCTCTCGAGACGCTTTCGCGATACATCAAGGGCCAGGATGCGACCCCTGTTCTCCATGAGTGAAGCCATGTGCAGGGTTTTGCCCCCGGCCCCGGCGCAGGCGTCCACGATGGTCTCGCCGGGCCGGGGTTCCACCAGCAGGGAAAGAAGCTGGCTTCCCTCATCCTGCATCTCGAACCACCCCATGCGGAAGGTTCTGAGTCCGGCTGCATGCATCCGCTTCGTGAGAATGAGACCCGAGGGTGAGAGCTTTGACGGCGCCGCCTCGACACCTTCAGCCGCCAGGGCGGCGCGGCACTCTTCGACGGTGCAGCGCAAGGTGTTGACGCGGAGAGCGACGGGAGGAGGACTGTTCGATGCAATGCACAACTGCTCCGCCTCCGCCTCACCGAAGCGCGTGACCCAGTCACGGACGACGGACGTGGGACACGAATGCAGCAGCGAGAGGCGCCCGACGGGATCGCCGGGGATGATGAGACACTCGTGTGCCTGCCGGACAGCCGGGATTGCGGCCTCCAGAGGAGGCGAGCGCATAAACGTGCGCCAGAGCGCCCCGAACCCCTCCTGGATGAGGGGAATCTCCTCCTTGCTTACGACGAGCGCATGGACCAGGAGCAGTGCAAGGGCCCGAGTCGGCGTGCCGGGCTCCCCGGCCGCCCTGACGAACGCGTCGGAGGCAATGGTCCTGAGATAGGTGAACTGCCGGAGGACGTCGAACACCATCCCGGCAATCACGCGGCGGTCCCGTGCGCCAAGGTACCTGCGCCCGCCGAAGAATTCCTGCATGACCGTATCGGCGGGGCGGGGTGCCCGCATTACGCGTTCCAGCGCCTCCGCCGCGTGCCCGACGAGTGAAGAGTGTTTCACCTGGCTTGCTTCGCCTGTTGGACCGTCTCCCGTTTCCGGAACTCGATGAGTCCATGCTTGTCCAGGCCCACTGACACGGTGTCGCCCTCGCCGAAGTCCCCTTTGAGGATGCGCTCCGACATAGGATTCACAATATGCTTCTGAATAACACGTTTCAGCGGGCGCGCGCCGTACATCGGGTCATAGCCGAGCTTGGCGAGCCAGTCCATGGCCTCGCCGGAAACTTCCAGCGTGATTCCCCTCGCCTGCAGGAGCGCCTCCACGCGCCTCAACTGAAGGGAGACGACCTGCCGGATATCTCCGGGGCCAAGCGGCTTGAACACAATGATCTCGTCGATCCGGTTCAGGAATTCGGGCCTGATTGTCTGCCTCAGGAGCGTGTACAGCTCCTCACGCAGACCCGCAAAGGCCTCCTCCCAGCCGCCGTTCTCATTGAATCCGGACCGGATCTTCTCGCTAATGAGATGGGATCCGAGGTTTGACGTCATGATGATGATGGTGTTCTTAAAATCCACGGTCCGGCCCTTGCTGTCGGTGAGGCGGCCGTCGTCGAGCACCTGCAGGAGGACATTGAAGACGTCGCCGTGCGCCTTCTCGATCTCGTCGAGAAGCACCACGGAGTATGGTTTCCGCCTCACCGCTTCGGTCAGCTGCCCCCCTTCGTCGTAGCCCACGTACCCCGGCGGCGCCCCGATCAGGCGCGACACGGAAAACTTCTCCATATACTCGCTCATGTCGATGCGGACCATCGCATTCTCGTCATTGAACAGGAACTCCGCGAGCGCCCTGGCCAGCTCGGTCTTCCCGACCCCGGTGCTCCCCAGGAAGATGAAGGAACCGACGGGCCTCTTCTCGTCCTGGAGTCCTGCACGCGCCCTGCGGATGGCATCGCTGACCGCCCGGACGGCTTCGTCCTGCGCCACGACCCTTTCGTGCAGCCGTTCCTCCAGATGAAGGAGCTTGGCCCGGTCGCTTTCCAGCATGCGGGTGACGGGGATGCCCGTCCACCGGGCGACGATTTCCGCGATATCCTCCGCGTCCACCTCCTCCTTCAGCATTTTCCTCTCCCGCTGCACTTCCGCGAGCTTCGTCGATGCCGCCGCGATCTTCTTCTCCAGTTCCGCGAGGACGCCGTAGCGCAGCTCGGCCACGCGGGCGAGGTTGCCGTTGCGTTCCTCCCGCTCCGCTTCCATCCGGGTCTGTTCCACCTGCTCCTTCATCGAGCGGATCGTCTTGATGAACTCCTTCTCCACCTTCCAGTGCGAGGTGAGCGCCGTGCGGGTCTGGTTCAGCTCCGCAAGCTCCCGCTCGATGCTCCCGATCCGCTCCCGGGACGCCTCGTCTTTTTCCCGCCGCATGGCCTCCCGCTCGATCTCAAGCTGCTTGATCCTCCGCTCCACGGCGTCGAGCTCTTCGGGCATCGAATCGATTTCGATCCGCAGTTTGGAGGCGGCCTCGTCGACCAGATCGATCGCCTTATCCGGCAGGAAACGGTCGGAGATGTATCGGTGGCTCAGCTGAGCGGCTGCAACCAGCGCGCCGTCCGTGATGCGCACGCCGTGGTGCACTTCGTAACGCTCCTTGAGGCCGCGAAGGATGGAGATTGTATCCTCCACGCTCGGCTCCTCCACCATCACGGGCTGGAACCGGCGCTCCAGCGCCGGGTCTTTCTCGATGTATTTCCGGTACTCGTCGATCGTGGTGGCCCCGATGGCGCGGAGCTCCCCTTTTGCCAGCGCGGGCTTGAGCATGTTCGCGGCGTCCACCGAACCCTGGGCCGACCCCGCCCCCACAAGGGTGTGGAGCTCGTCGATGAAGAGAATGATCTCTCCGTCGGAATCCTGAACCTCCTTGAGAAGAGCCTTCAGACGCTCCTCGAACTGCCCCCGGAAGCTCGTCCCCGCGACCAGCGATCCCATGTCGAGCGCCACGATCCGCTTCGTGCGCAGAGTCTCGGGAACGTCGCCTTTCACGATCCGTCCGGCTATCCCTTCCGCAATCGCTGTCTTTCCGACCCCCGGTTCCCCGATGAGCACCGGGTTGTTCTTGGTGCGCCGCGACAGCACCTGAAGGACCCGCCGGATCTCTTCGTCCCGGCCGATGACAGGGTCGAGTTTTCCCTTCCTGGCGAGTTCGTTCAGGTCCCGTCCGTAGCGCTGGAGGGCCTGATATTTGTCCTCGGGATTCTGGTCGGTCACCCGCTGATTGCCCCTGACTTCCTTGAGGACAGCGTAAATGGTCTCCTTGGTCAACCCCTGGTCCAGCAGGATTCTCCCTGCCCTGGAGCCGGCGTCCTCGAGAAGGGCGAGAAGCAGATGCTCGGTGCTTACATAGTCATCCTTCAGCTCCTGTGCCGCTGTCATCGCGGCTTCCAGGACCCGGCCGAGAGCGGGGGAGATGGTCTGGTTGCCGAGGCCTGCCCCGCTCACCTTGGGGAGCCTCTCCAGGAGCTCCGTCATCTTCATCTTGATGAAGTTGACGTTGGCGCCGGCTTTCTGCAGGATGGGGACGACTGCGCCTCCGGCGTCCTGGATCAACGCGGCTAGCAGGTGTTCCGGCTCAATGAGCTGGTTCCCGTAGCTTGAGGCGATTTCCTGTGCGTTCTGGACCGCCTCCTGGGACTTGATGGTGAATTTGTTGAAGTTCATGGTGTCTGTTCCTTTTTCGTCCGCTTTGCACACGGCATTCCGCCCGCGCACCGTACGCCGGACCGCTGAGCCCCTTCACAGGGGGGCCCGCAGAGTCGTTCAGGCGGGCGTGCAAGATTCATGAGGGACACGAAGCGGCTGCGTTGCATGGCTCTGATTCCGGCACGGGGGCCCGCTCCATGTGACATCTGCCTCTTCTTGCGCAAAAGGCGAGGGTTCTCCTCGCCTTCGGCACACCAGCGAACATCCCTGGACGATTCCTGCGTCAGTCCGGCTTTTTGTCCTTGTCCTTGTCGTCGACCACCTCGTACTGGGCGTCTTCGACCTTCTTCTCGCCCTGCTGCTGGCCTCCCTGAGGGCCGGTGCTTCCCGGCTGCTGGCCTTCCGGCCCGGCCCCGGCCGAGGTCGCCTGCTGGTACATTTGCGTGGAAGCCTCGTTCCAGGCGTTGTTCAGTGTCTCCATCGCCGATTTGATTGCCCCCGCGTTGCCCCCCTTGATTGCTTCCTTCAGTTTCTCGTTTGCGCCTTCCACTTTGGCGCGCAGCTCCGGGGTAAGCTTCGGGCCGAATTCCTTCAACTGCTTTTCGGTCTGGAAGGTGAGGTTGTCTGCCTGGTTCTTCAGGTCGATCTCTTCCTTCTTCTTCCTGTCTTCGGCGGCATGGGATTGGGCGTCGGTCTTCATCCGGTCCACTTCCTCCTTGGTGAGACCGCTGGAAGAGGTGATGCGGATCGACTGTTCCTTCCCTGTCCCCTTGTCCTTGGCGGAGACATGGAGCATCCCATTTGCGTCGATGTCGAACGTCACCTCAATCTGCGGGATACCCCGGGGTGCCGGTGGGATTCCGTCAAGATGGAACTTCCCGAGTGTCCGGTTGTCGACGGCCAGGGGCCGCTCTCCCTGGAGCGCGTGAATTTCCACCGACGTCTGGCTATCCGAGGCGGTCGAGAACACCTCGCTCTTGCGTGTGGGAATGGTAGTGTTGGCGTCGATCAGCTTTGTCATGACGCCTCCAAGTGTCTCGATCCCGAGAGAAAGGGGAGTCACATCGAGCAACAGGACATCCGTCACATCCCCCGTCAGCACACCCCCCTGGATTGCAGCCCCGACCGCAACCACCTCGTCCGGGTTCACCCCCTTGTGGGGTTCCCGGTTGAAGAGATCCTTCACAAGCTGTTGCACCCTCGGCACACGGGTCATGCCGCCGACCAGGATCACTTCATCGATCTGGCTTGGATTCAGCCCTGCGTCTTTCATTGCGCGCTGGACCGGAGGAACGCTCCGCTGGATCAGATCGTCGACGAGCTGTTCAAACTTCGCACGTGTCAGCGTCATGTTCAGGTGTTTGGGGCCGTCCGCAGTCGCCGTGATGAAGGGGAGGTTGATTTCCGTCTGCATGAGGGTCGACAGTTCCATCTTCGCCTTTTCGGCGGCCTCCCGGAGGCGCTGGAGTGCCATCGGGTCTTTTCTGAGGTCCATCCCCTCCTGCTTCTTGAACTCATCGGCGATGTAGTCGAGCACCCGCTGGTCGAAGTTGTCGCCGCCGAGATGCGTGTCGCCGTTCGTCGATTTCACTTCAAAGACGCCCTCGCCCAGCTCCAGGATCGAGATATCGAATGTCCCGCCTCCGAGATCGTAAATGGCGACCTTGCTGTCCTTGTGCTTCTTGTCGAGGCCGTACGCCAGGGCGGCAGCGGTCGGCTCGTTGATAATCCGGCGTACCGTCAGCCCGGCGATCTCGCCGGCTTCTTTTGTGGCCTGCCGCTGCGCGTCGTTGAAATAGGCTGGTACCGTGATGACGGCTTCGGTGACCTTCTGCCCGAGGTAGTCCTCGGCAGTCTGCTTCATCTTCTGCAGAATCATTGCGCTGATTTCAGGAGGCGAGTAGACGCGGCCCCCCACATCAACGCGGGCAGTGTTGTTCTCGCCCTGGACCACCTTGTAGGGAATCAGCTTCATCTCTTCGGACACCTCGCTGTAGAACCTTCCCATGAAGCGCTTGATCGAGAATACCGTATTCTGGGAGTTCGTCACCGCCTGGCGCTTGGCCGGCTGACCCACAAGCCGTTCCCCGTTCTTGGCGAAGGCTACCACAGAAGGAGTCGTCCGCCCCCCCTCCGCATTTGGGATGACGACCGGGTCGTTCCCTTCCATGACTGCCACGCAGCTGTTGGTGGTTCCCAGGTCGATGCCGATAATTTTGCTCATATGAAGACTCTCCTTCTTTGTTTGGCAGATGATGTACACAGATACTTCGCAACCCTTGTGCCAGGATCACGCGGATTGAGGCAACCCGTAAACAACTATATAGCAATCAGTTAAACCGAGAGTTTTTCCCGTCGATAACTCCTGGTTGCTGTGATAGACAGATTGACAGGTCCAACTGACAGATTGTACCATTTTTGGCAGACCTTTCATGCCAAAAAATCAGACCTCACCCCTCTTGACAATACGATGGACAATGACTAGTATCAAAGAGTTTCCCTCCATAAATGCCCACCCTCTCGGGCGCCATACCTCACCCCAGATTCAGTTTTGGTTGTCCATCGAATCAGAGCATCGCGGGAGGTTCATCATGTATACCGCTCAGACGCTGCGTCAGGGGTTGAAAACACGCCGGTTCGGGAGCAAGATCTACACGTTCGAGACCATTGACTCTACGAATAGCTGTGCGCGGGCACTGGCGGCATGCTGGGCGCAGGAAGGAACCGTCATCATTGCCGAACACCAGACCGGCGGCCGTGGCAGGATGGGACGGACCTGGTCGGCAAATCCTCTCGAGAATCTCACCTTCTCCGTCATCCTCCGCCCGACCGCTCCCGCCGAAGAAGTAAATCTGCTCCCCCTCTATGTGGGGGTCGCGGTTGCAGATGCCGTCACAAGGGTGACGGGCCTGGAGGTCCGCTGCAAGTGGCCCAATGACCTCCTCATCGGCGGCCTGAAGGTCGCGGGTATTCTTCTGGAGGGCTCTCTCAAGGAGTCATCCATTGATTATGTGGTCATCGGGATCGGACTCAACGTCAACCAGAGGACCTTCCCCCTGGAGCTTGCAGGCAAGGCAACCTCTCTCGCCCTGCAGAGCGGGCATGACTACGACCGGGAGGAACTCTTCCGCGAGATCATGCGCTCCCTTGAATCCCGATACCGGGCGATGCTCAAGAATGGGTTTGGGGGCATCATCCCTCTCTGGGTCGAACGATCGAGGATCGTCGGCCGCCGGGTTTCCATCTCACAGAACGGAACGGTGCTCACAGGGACCGTCAAGGGGCTCAGCGTTCACGGGGGACTGATCATGGAACATGACGGGGTGGAACAGGTGCTCCTGGCCGGAGACGTGAGCATCCTCGACACCGAACAGGTCGCCCACTAGGGCCTCATGCTCCTCGCCATCGATATCGGCAACTCACACACCGTCATCGGTGTTTTCGACGAAACCCGGCTGACGGCCGAATGGCGCCTTTCGAGTGGCGCCCGAAGGACGGACGATGAGCTCTGGCAGACTCTGAAGGGTCTTTTCAACGAGGGGCCCGTCGAAATCAGGTCTCTGACGGCATCCGGAATAGCCTCGGTGGTGCCCGAACTGACGCAGGCCTTCGCAACGGTCGTCCGCTCAAAGCTCGGCGTCGAGCCGACCATCGTCTCAGGCACTCTGGACTTGGGGTTCCGCGTCCTCTACGCCGATCCATCCGCCGTGGGGGCTGACAGGATCTGCAACGCTGTTGCCGGCTACCGGAAATACGGCGGCCCCCTCATCATCATCGACTTCGGAACTGCCACCACATTTGACGTCGTAGCCGCTAACGGCGACTACCTGGGGGGGGCGATAAGCCTCGGCGTCGAATCCCTGGCTTCGGAGCTCCACCGGCGGGCCGCCAGGCTCCCCAGGATCGAGCTCAAGTTCCCCCCCGCGGTCATCGGCACCGATACGGTTTCGAGCATGCAGGCAGGGGTGCTCTTCGGAGCTGCCGACGCAGTGGAGGGCATGGTGCGGAGAATCCGGCAGGAACTGGGGGCGGACGCGCGCGTGATTGCCACCGGGGGACTCTCGTCCCTGATAGCGCCCCGCTGCCCGTCCATCGAACGGTGCGAGCCGGCACTGGTGCTCGAAGGGATTCGGCTGATCTGTGAGATGACCGGGGCAGGAGGGGGAGGCAGCGGAAAGGCTTAAGAAGAAACCGCGCCTGGCGGCACGGTCACCTGAGCTTCAAACCTGTAACGGCGATCCTTCCCAGGGGATCGCCGTTTTTTTATCCTCGCTTCTTTCGATGCAGCTCACCCCCTTCCCCCCCGCGGAAACCGCCGGGGGAGCTGCGTCAGGGGGTTCCGAAGATCTTTACGCTTGCCTGGGCCAGTTGTGCCAGCGGGGCAAAGTAGATGCCGAGGAGGAGCACCGGCGCCACCAGGAGAAGGACAAGCGCGCGCTGCGGCCTGGAGAACGTCAGTGGAGCGGTCAACTCCGATTTTTCCAGGTACATGTTCTTCAGCACCCGCGCGTAGTAGTAGAGCGCGATGACGCTGTTGAGCGCGCCCACCACCGCAAGCCACACCCAGCCCTGCGTGTTCAATACTGCCGCAAAGAGATAGAGCTTGCCGATGAAACCGGCGGTCGGCGGCAACCCGGTCAGCGAGATCAGAAAGATCGAGAGCGATACGGTGACGAACGGCGCGCGAGGCCCGATACCCCGGTAATCCTCGATGTCCTCGCTCCCCGTCCTGTTCGCGATCAGCATCACCACGTAGAACGCGCCGAGGTTCATGAACAGATAGATCACGAAGTACAGCATAATGGCGGCAAGCCCTTCGTTGCTCATGACCACCACACCCATCAGCAGGTAGCCCGCGTGGGCGATGCTCGAGTAGGCCAGGAGGCGCTTCATATTGGTCTGCCAGATGGCGACGACGTTGCCGACGGTCATCGTCATCACGGCGAGGGCGGCAATGATGTAATGCCAGTCGAAACCCTGAAGGGTTGCCCATGCGCCTGCGGGGATCGCGACCGCTGCCGGGTCGATGAACGTCACCTTTAGGAAGCGGATCAGCATGGCAAAACCACCCGCCTTGGATGCCACCGAGAGGAACGCGGTGATGGTGATCGGGGCTCCTTCATACACGTCGGGCGTCCAGAAATGGAAGGGCACCGCGGAGATCTTGTAGCCGAACCCGGCACAGGCGAGGATGCCGGCAATCGCCAGGGCATACACGGCCGTCCCCCCGCCCGCCACCACGGACGGGAGGGTCTGATTGATGACGGCAAGGTCCAGCGAGCCAGTCAGCCCGTAGAGGATCGAGATGCCGTACAGCATCAGGCCGGACGAAAACGCCCCGTAGATGACATACTTGAGCGAAGCCTCGCTCGAGTCGGCCGCCTCCCGGGTGTACCCTGCCAGGATGTACGAGCTGATGGAGGAAAGCTCCAGCGCAAGGTACATCATGAGTAAATTGTTCGCGCCCGCCATCAGCATCATGCCGAGCGTGAGACCCATGAGCAGCGCAAAGTATTCGCCGAGCGGCCTCTCCCGGTTGTTCAGCTCCGACGAGCCGAGAGAAAACAGCACCACCAGGACCGCGCAGCCGGCGATCAGGAGCTTGAAGAACACGGCAAACGGGTCGACCGCCAGCATGCCGCTGAAGACCGTCGTGTGGACGCCCCACTGCCCGATTGCAAGGGCGCCGGAGGCGGCAAGGCCGAGGAGGGCGATCATGGCCGGGATGACCGCCGAACGTTTCGTCAGCAGGTCGACGATGATCACGAGCAGCATGGTTGCCGTCAGCGTCACCTCGGGGAGGAGCCGCGGAAGGTCGTTGAGGATCTGTTCTGCCATGGGGTGGGCCGGGGCTTAGTTCATTCCCATCATCGTTCCGGCGCCGCCGTGGAGCACGATGCCGGAGAGCGCATTGAGCGAGGTATTCATCAGGTTGAGCATAGGGGCCGGATAGATCCCCAGGAAAATCACGATCGCCGCGAGCGATGCGAGCATCAGCGTCTCGCGGGCGTTCAGGTCCGTCAGCCCTTTCCACTTGTCGGGCAGGGTTCCCAGGAACACCCTCTGCAGCACCCAGAGCATGTAGCCGGCGGTCAGGACGATCGTGACGGCGGAGATGATGGTCAGCGTCTGGAACGTCTGGAACGCGCCGAGCAGAGAAAGGAGCTCGCTGACGAACCCGCTCAGCCCGGGAAGGCCGAGCGCGGCAAAGAAGGCCACCGTCATCATTCCCGCATAGCGCGGCATCTGGTTCATCAGGCCGCCGAATTCGTTCAGCCCTCTCGTGTGGGCACGGTCGTACAGGACCCCCACGATCAGGAAGAGCATCGCGGTGATGGTCCCGTGGTTGAACATCTGGAATACTGCTCCCATCATCCCCTGGGTGTTCATCGACGCCATCCCGAGCACCACGATGCCCATATGGCTGATCGAAGAATAGGCAATGAGCTTCTTGAAATCGGTCTGCGCCATCGCCACCAGCGCACCGTACACCATGCTGATCACGCCCAGAAGGGCGAGCTCCCACGCAAAGTGCCTCATGGCGTCGGGGAAGATCGGGAAGCTGATCCGCAGCATTCCGTAGGTCCCCATCTTCAGGAGCACCCCGGCGAGGATCACGCTGATCGGAGTCGGCGCCTCGACGTGGGCGTCGGGCAGCCATGTGTGGAACGGGAAGAGGGGAACCTTGATGGCGAAGCCGATGAACAGGGCGACGTACGCTGCATAGCGCCAGAACGTGTTGAAGCCGGCCAAGAGCGAGCCGGGGACGAAGTTGCCGGGATCCATCATCTGCAGGAGATTGAATGTATGGATCTTCTCGAGGCCGGGGATCCCCAGCTTCGCGCCCTCGGCTATCGAGTAGAGCGTTCCCGCGGGATCGATGTAGACGTTTGTGCTGAAGTAGAGCGCCAGCATCGCCAGCAGCATCAAGACCGATCCCAGCAGCGTGTAGAGGAAGAATTTGATCGCCGCGTATTCGCGCCGCGAGCCTCCCCAGATGCCGATCAGGAAGTACATCGGGAGCAGCATGACCTCCCAGAACATGTAGAAGAGGAAGAAGTCAAGCGCGACAAACACCCCCATCATCCCGGTGTCGAGCAGGAGAAGGAGCGCGAAGTAACCCTTGAGCGACTTCTCGATGGTCCACGACGAAATCACGGCCACACAGCTGATGAGGGCGGTCAGCAGCACCATCACCACGCTGAGCCCGTCGATCCCGAGGAGGTACTCGATGTGGACACGCCCGAACCACGACACTCCCTGGACGTCGATCCACCGGGCCTTCTCCACAAACTGCATCGTGCCCTGGCTGCTGATTCCCGCGAGCGATCGGTCAAAGTACCCGAACAGCACCGCCGCCAGCGCCACCTGGACAAGCGTGACCGCCAGGGCCGTCCACCGGGTCAGGCCCGGCCGGCCCTTGGGGAGCATCAACACGACAACCATGCCGAGCACCGGCAGAAACGTCATCCAGGACAGTATCCCGATGCCGAACAATGACGAGGCCATGAGTCTATCTTCCTCCAGTTACGTGTCAGAATTCACTGCCCCCCGCCGTGAGAGGGCCGCCCGAACCCCTCTGCAGCGAGGGGCTGTTGCATTGCAACGCGGCGCTCCTACCACGCAGGGCGCTCCGGAGCCCGCTGCGGGTCACTATCATCGCACCCAGCCTCCACTCCCGCGTCAGCCCAGCCGGAAGATGAAGTAGAAAATCATGACGCTGAAGAGGGCAAGCACCACATACGTCTGCACCCTTCCGGTCTGCGTCTTGCGGAAGAGGAGGCCGAACGCCCCGGAAACCCATGCGGTCAAGTTCACCAATCCATCGATCACGTAGTGATCGAACCTGCCGCTCACGAACGAGACGCCCCGTGTCACCAGGCCTGCGCCATTGACGATGCCGTCCACGACGGTGTTGTCGAACCACCGCAGCACCACGGTGGCCCCGAGCAGACCCCGCACGAGGACGCCGTTGTAGAGCTCGTCGAAATACCACTTGTTGAGCAGAAACGTGTGCACCGGCCTTAGCGCGGCCGCTATGGCGTCCGCGTTGATCTTCTTCCAGGAGTAGGTCATGAATGCCGCGAGGATTCCCATTCCTGCCACCGTCAATGAAAGCGCCATGGCGGTCCAGTGGAAATGGCGGACTCCCTCCTCGAACTCCTGCGCGCCGGGACCCGCCAGGACCGACGGGACGACAGTTGCGGGGCGCTCAACGGCCCGCGCGATCCAGCTGCCGGAAGCGTCGACCGGATTGAGACTGAACACGAAGCACAGCGAGAGAGCGGCCAGGATGACGAGCGGGATGGTCATGACAGCGGGCGATTCGTGCACATGTTCCATCCGGCCGGCGTCAGCAGGCTCGCCCAGGAACGTAAGGATGACAACCCGGAACATGTAAAAAGCCGTAAGGCCGGCCACCAGGAATCCGATCACCGGAATCAGGGCATGGCCGGTCAAACCGGCGAAAGCAAGCGTCCCCGCGAGGATTTCATCCTTGCTCAGGAAGCCGGAGGTGAGCGGCACCCCCGAAATGGCAAGCGTGAACACCACGAATGTCCAGAAAGTGACCGGCATCCTGGCCTTCAGCCCCCCCATCGAGCGGATATCCTGTGCATCGGTGTGATGGTCGTTCTGGCGGTGCAGAGCATGGTGCATCGCATGGATGACCGAGCCGGACCCGAGAAAGAGTCCGGCCTTGAACATCGCATGCGTCGTCAGATGGAAGAAACCTCCCGTGTATCCGCCCACGCCCATCGACATGATCATGTAGCCGAGCTGGCTGATCGTCGAGTAGGCGAGCACTTTCTTGATGTCGTTCTGGACGATGGCAATGGTGGCCGCAATGAAGGCGGTGATGGCTCCAATGTACGCGATCACCATCAGGGCATCCCCCGTCATGAGCGGGAATGTCCGGGCAACCAGGTAAACGCCTGCCGCGACCATGGTGGCCGCGTGGATGAGGGCGCTCACCGGGGTCGGGCCTTCCATTGCATCGGGCAGCCAGACGTGGAGGGGAAACTGGGCCGATTTGCCGATGGCACCGCAGAAGATCAGGACGCCTGCGGCGGTCAGCCACCCCTGGCCGTCGCCGGGGAGCCTCTGGATCCCCTCGAAGAGCTCCCTCAGGTTGAACGTGTGAAACGTCGCATAGAGCGTGAGCATCCCGATCAGGAAACCGAAATCCCCCACGCGGTTGGTGATGAACGCCTTGATCGCCGCGTTGGACGCGCTCTTCTTTTCATACCAGTGGCCGATCAGCAGGTAGGAGCAGATGCCCACGAGCTCCCATCCCACATAGAGCAGGAAGAGGTTGTCAGCCAGCACGATCTCCAGCATGGAAAAGGAGAAGAGCCCGAGGTACGCGAAGTAGCGCGAGTAGCGCACGTCCCCCCTCATATACCCGATGGAGAACAGGTGGACCAGCATGCTGACCAGCGTCACCACGCACAGCATGATCGCGGCGAGGTTGTCGACCTGGACGCCGAGCACCAGCTTCAGGGGGCCGACCAGCGGGACATCGTGGAAATTGATCCAGGAGAAGCTGAGACCCAGCGTCTCGTCATGATACTGTGTCAGCTTCTGCACCAGGACAGTCACCGCGAGAGCGAAGGAGACCGTGATGAGTCCTGTTCCGAGCCAGTCCCCCTGCCGGGGAAGCCTCCGGCCGAAGAAGATCAGGAGCACGAAGCCAGCCAGCGGCAGCAGCAGGATGGCGAGCGAGAGGGTGATCAGTGTTTCGTGTGCCATTCCTTGGCCTTATTCCTTCAGGGAACTGATCTCGTCGACGTTGACGGTCTGGAAGCGGTGGAAAATGTTCAGCACGATGGCCAGCGCGATGGCAGCCTCGGCAGCGGCCAGGATGATCACGAAGATCGCGGCGGCCTGTCCGTCGAGCGAAAGCATCTTGTAGTGCGAGAAAGCAACCAGGTTGAGATTGGCTGCGTTCAGGACGAGCTCAACACCCATGAGCAGGAGGATCGCATTCCTCCTCGTGATGATCGCATACAGGCCGAACGCGAACAGCAGGGCGCTGACGATGAGGAAGTGGGCCAGCTGCACGTGGGGAAGCCACGACGCGAATTCGCCCCAGACGTGTTCCAGTGCACCCATGATCAGGCCTTTCTCTTGCGGCGGGCTATGAAGGCCGCGCCAAGGAGGGTGACAAGGAGGATGACGGAGGCCACCTCAAACGGGAGCAGGTAGGTCGTCATCAGCAGCGTTCCGAGCAAAGGAGTGGTGGTGACCGCGGCCGACGAGGCAGCGGGGACGGATTTCCATGTGGAGTAGAAGATCCCCGCCAGGGAGCCAGCCACCAGCGCAACGAGGATCAGGGCCGGCGCTGTCTGGACGGAGCTTCCTTTGATGTCAACGCTGACCACCCTGCTGGTCAGCATCAGACCAAAGAGCATGAGCACCAGGATCCCGCCCACATAGATCAGGACCTGCGTCACGGCCAGGAAATCCGCCTGGAGCATCACATACAGCGCCGCCACGCCGAAGAGCGTGAATAGGAGGGAAAAAGCGGCATAAATGACATTACGGGAGAACACGACAATGCCGGCCGACACGATCGTCACCAGCGCGAACAGGTAGAAGACGACATCAAACAGTTGCATGGCGTTCAGGGCTTGGTTTCTGGAACCTTCGGGGACCCATCGCCGGGGAGCGGTTCCGGTTTGGGCGCGGGAGCTCCCGGCGGCTTTGCGCCGGCCGAAACGGCGGCCGCGGCCGGCTTCGGTGCCGCTGGCTTTGCGGCGGCTGAGGCGGCCTTCTTCGCGGCCTGTTCCTTTTCGTAGGCGGTCAGTTTTGTCTTCGCCTGGTCGATCTGTTCCGGACTCATGGTCGCAAAGCTGTAGATGAGGTTTTGACGCTCATACTCCGAGAACTCGTAGACGTCGGTCATGACGATGCAATCTGTCGGACAGGGAGGCACGCACAATCCGCAGTAGCAGCACTTCGCGATGTCGATGTCGAACCGGGGGACGTAGAGCCGCTTCTTGGTCCCGACCGACGTCAGCCCCAGATCCACGTCCGGAGTGGATTTGATGGTTTCGATCGTGATGCAGTCAACCGGGCATGCCATCGAGCACTGGTCGCAGCCGATGCAGTCGTCCATGTTGACGTACAGCCGGTTGCGCGCCCGGTCCGGCAGCGTGAGCTTCACATCCGGGTACTGGATGGTGACCGCCGGAACGAAAAGGTGTTTCCATGTCACCTTCATCCCGATCAGCACGGTCATAACCCCGTCCCAGACGTTCCGAAAGTAGCTGCCCATACTCTCAATAATCCTTTCCGATGCCCACGGTCCCGCCCTACCGCACTGCCAGAGTCCAGATGCCCACACCGAACACGATGACAAACCCGAACGGGATCAGCACCTTCCATCCGACGTACATGAGCTGATCGACGCGCAGCCGGGGAAGCGTCCAGCGGAGCCACATCTGCACAAAAATAAACGCCATCCCCTTCGCGAGGAACCAGAAGAAACCCAGCACTGGACCCGACAGGAAGCTGCCGAACGGGCTGTTCCACCCCCCCAGAAACACCGTCGAAGCAACGGCCGACACGGCAAACATGTTCGCATATTCGGAGAGGAAGAGCAGCGCGAAACGCATCCCGCCGTACTCCGTATGGTATCCTCCCACGAGTTCCGATTCCGCCTCGGGGATATCGAAAGGCGTCCGGTTGACCTCGGCAAGCGAGGCCACGAAATACACGATCATGGCAAGGAACAGGAAGGGGAACTTCTGGAACATGAACCAGTTCCAGAACCACCCGCTCTGCATCCTGTTGATCTCCTGCAGGTCGAAGGTGCCCGCAACCATGACCACGGCGAGAAGGCCGAGCGCAATGGGGATCTCGTAGGACACGATTTGCGCCGCCGACCGCATGGCCCCGAACAACGACCATTTGTTGTTGGATGCCCAGCCCGCCATCAGCAGCCCCACGACGACGATCGAGGAGATGGCGATGACGTAGAAAAGGCCGATGTTGATCTCGCTCCCGATATACGCCGCGCTGAACGGGATGGCGGCGTAGGCGGCATACGATCCGGCGAAGACGATATATGGCGCAAGCTTGAAGAGCCGGCGGTCCGCAGCCGAAGGGATGATATCCTCTTTCTGAATCAGCTTCAGGATGTCCGCAATCGTCTGCGCCCAGCCGTGCCAGCCACCGGTCCGCATCGGCCCGAGCCGGTCCTGCATATGCGCCGAAATCTTCCGCTCCCACCAGACGGCAAACAGGGCGAACGGGATGACGAAGATCAACGGCACAAGCGCAAGAAGCGTGTACACGATGACCGGATTCTCGAAGATGCCGAGCAGAAGCTCTTTCATTGCAGTCTGCGTGATGGTGTACTCTGTGATCGGACTGGAATGTCCTGCCTCCAGTTCCCTCCGCAACGCGCCACCCGGACTCCCCTGCGGGTCCTCGCTGCGGCCGTCCCAGTCAACGTACCGCTCGTGATCGCCAAAGAGAACTCCGGACGATTTCCCTTTGTCCGGCTTACGGAGCACCTCCCCCAGCACACTATCGATGCTCCTCCGTAGTCAGACAGATCGGTCAGATCCCGCTTCGCGGGATCTGACTTCAAGGCCTTCCAGGCTTACCGGTCCACCTCCCCCAGCACAATATCGATGCTCCCCAGGATCGCCACCACATCCGAAATCATGGCACCGCGGCACATGGCGGGAAGGGCGGAAAGGTTGACGAACGAAGGGGCCTTCACCTTCACCCGGAACGGACTTGCCGTCCCGTCCGAGACAATATAATATCCGAGCTCACCCTTGGGAGTCTCGGTCCTGGCATAGAGCTCTCCGGCATTCGGACGGATGCGCTTCGGGATGGCGGATTGCACGTCTCCCGGGGGAAGCTGCTCGACCGCCTGCTCGATGATGCGGACGCTTTGCTCCATTTCGTGCACCCGCACCATGTACCGGTCCCAGCAGTCGCCCACCGTCCCTTTGAGGCCCAGGCCGACGGGAATATCGAACTCAAAGCGGTCATAGATCGAATACGGATCGTCCCTCCGGAGGTCCCAGTGCACCCCCGACCCCCTCAGCGCTGGTCCGCTCACGGCATAGTTCACGGCAACCGCGGCCGGGAGGACTCCCACATTGGCCGTACGCTCCACGAAGATTTTGTTGTAGGAGAGGAGGTCGTTCAGCTCCTTCACATTCGGCTTGAAGTAGCGGCAGAAGCGGCGGACGGACTCCTGGAAGTCCGGCGGCACGTCGTGCGACAGGCCGCCCACCCACATGTAATTGTAGAGAAGCCTCGCGCCGCAGGTCCGCTCGAAGATGTCAAGCACGTGCTCGCGGTCCCGCATGCAGTACAGGAACGGCGTGAACGCTCCGATGTCCATGCCGTAGGTCCCGATGGCGATCAGATGGCTCACGATGCGGGAGAATTCGGCCATGATCACCCTGATGTACTCCACACGCTCCGGGACCTTGATGCCCAGCAGCCGCTCCACGCCGACCACGTAGCCGAGTTCGTTGCTCATCGCCGCCACGTAATCGAGCCGGTCTGCATACGGAATGACTTGCTGGTAGCTCGTCATGTGCTCGCAGTGTTTCTCGAAGCAGCGATGGAGGTAGCCGATATGAGGGATTACGTCGACAACGATTTCGCCGTCCACAACGAGCTCCAGGCGCAGCACGCCATGGGTCGAGGGGTGCTGCGGTCCCATGTTGATGACCATCTCCTGCGAGTCCAGGGATCGTCCCAAGCCGGGAACGGTGTCCGGACGCCGCGCCTGCGGCTCCGCGGTGATCGCTCTTGGGTCCATCAGTACGGCACCTTCATGCCATTGTAGTATTCGGGCACCTGGAAGTCCTTCCGCAGAGGGTGCCCGTCCCAATCGTCCGGCATCAGGATCCGCCGGAGGTCCGGGTGGTGATCGAAGATGATTCCGAACAGGTCGAAGGCCTCGCGCTCGTGCCAGTTTGCAGTTTTCCAGATCTCTTCCACCGATTCGACGTGCGGGCTGTCTGTCGGGAGCTGAACCTTCAGCGTGATCTTGTGCTTCAGGACGGTTGAGTCCAGATGGTAGACCACGCCGAGCTTCCCCCCGGTGTAATCCATTCCGCTGAGGCACATGAGAAGGTCGAATTTCATCCGCTCATCGTCGCGGAGGAACAGCGCGACCTCCTTGATGGTGCCGGGGACCACATTGATGGAGGGTTGAAGGACATTGTCGGTCTTTGCCTCGGGTATCGCGTCGGCAAATCTCTCCTTCAGCGCAGTGCAGATCTCTGGAGCGTTCATGAGCGGTTATCGTTGCAGAACATGAATGAACCGCCGTTCAGGCGGTTTTCTCTTTCACCAGGCTCTCTCCGCGGATCTTCTCCTGGAGTTTCATCAGCCCTTCCATCAAGGCCTCCGGACGAGGCGGACACCCCGGGACGTATACATCCACCGGGATAATCCTGTCGACGCCCTTCAGGACGTGGTAGCCATGCTCCCAGTACGGCCCGCCGCAGTTCGAGCAGCTCCCCATCGAAATGACATACCGGGGTTCCGACATCTGGTCGTAGAGGGTCTTGATGCGCGACGCCATCTTGAGGGTCACGGTCCCTGCCACTATCATCACGTCCGACTGGCGGGGCGATCCACGAAAAAACGTGCCGAACCGGTCAAAATCGTAGTGCGACGCCCCGGTGGCCATCATCTCGATTGCGCAGCAGGCCAGGCCGAATTGCATTCCCCACAGCGACGAGAGCCTGGCCCAGTTGAGGAGAGTATCGACCGATGTGACAAACACGTTTCCGTTTTCGAACCGTTGATCCAGAAGTCCCATGCGTTATGCCTCGATGCCGTCTTGATGCGCCTCCTCGTGAACCCCGGTACCGGCGGCGTACCGCGGGATGCTGGGTGCGGGTTTGTCCCAATCAAGGTCTCCTTTTCGCCAGACGTAGGCGTATCCCACGAGCAGGATGACCAGAAAGACCGCCATCTCGATGAATGCCGGCCATCCGAGACCCTTGTACACCGTCGCCCAGGGGAAAAGAAACACCACTTCGACGTCAAAGATGAGGAAGATCAGGGCAACGACATAGAAGCGGATATTGAACCGGATGTGGGTGTCGCCGAACGGGGTCTCGCCGCATTCATACGTGGCGAGCTTGCTGGGATAGGGACGGTTGGGGCGCAGAAGCCAGGCCGTGATCAGACCGACGGCGACAAACAGCGCACCGACGATCAGAAAGATTAATACTCGACCAAATTCGGTCAGCATGAATACTCATCTCCGTTGTCCAGAGAGTGGGGGAACTCTGGCCGTGATAGACCCTTGACTGGATGCAGAAGAGCAGGAGTTCGCCCGTGGGGCTTGTCGAGGTGGTCCACCGGGATGAGGATGGAACCGCTGCGAGACTCGCAAGGGGCTACGACGGTGTGAAGTTCAGATGACTGCCAGTGAGCCTATCGTGGCTTGAGACCCTAAATTTTTCCAATATACGAAGAACAAGCCGGCAAAGTCAATCGATCTTCCCGTCCTGTTTGGCTCCCCTTCATCACTCCGCCGCCCAGTCTCATGTCCGTTCACTGGACCTGCCGGGCTCTCTGGTTCCCGTACCTTCCGGCCGTGAGCGGGCTCATGGGGAAACACTCCGGATGCTCCGCACGCCCCCTGTTGTACGCGGGCTCATTGTCGCAAGCGCCATGCCAGATTCAGCAGCCCAATTCCGGCCTTATCCCCTCGAATCTGCATCCCCGATGGGAGGAAATTCCCACTAATGGGAAGGGCCGGGAATAAGGCCGCCGCCGGCATGACGCACCCGCCGCTCACATTGCCGCAGTGGCAATACCGGAGATGGTCAGGCTGTCCTGGCGGGTAACGGTGAAACGCGTGGTCCGATACGGCGGCGGCTTCTCGAACCATACCGGCGTCGCCAGTGTATCGAATGTCATGGTCGCCGACTGGCTGATTCTCTGGTTCTTCTTCATGATGAGAGTCACCGGTACTCTGAGGAGCGTATCGGGAAAAGCATACCAGCTGAATACCTTTCGCTTGTCGGTAAGCCCTCCTCCACTGGACGGGCCGCGGACCCCCATGATCCATGGAGAGACAGCCTCAAACCTCCGGCTGCTTTCGAAGGAAACCGTCACGGCAAGCGGCCTTATGGGCGCTCTGAGCACGAGAGTTCGCTCGAGCGTTACCAGGGAATCGCTCATCCCAATGATGCTGTCATGGACAGACACGGCGCACCACGCATCAGGATCGAGATGGGACGAAGGAAGCGCCGTGGCACTCCCCGCCAGAAGCGTGTCCCTCCCTTCCCACCGGACTCTCATCTCTCTGAACTTCTCGCTCGACGAAATCCTCACGGCACCGCTCGTGTCAAGGCTGTTCCACGCCTGCCTCACGCGCACGATCGGCTCCCATTTCGCATCGTAAGGAGTTCCAAGCGAAAGGAGTGTGACGGCGAGGACCAGACATCCGCCGGCTGCCGCCAGGCCTCGCGGACCCGAAAGCATGCGAATCTTGAGCAGGTCCCTCCCCGCATGCCGGTACCATGCAGCGGCGGCGAATGTATACGGCAGCAAGAGAAGGCCGAAAAGGAGAATGTATGCCCCGTGGTACAGAAGCGCCTGCACCAGTGTATCGGGCACGAACGTGGTTATGAGATGTTGAAACAGACCTAACCCATCGAAGAAGACCACTTTATATCCGATCACAGCCGATGCGAGCAGTGCACACAAACCGGCCCATGGAGACCGGACCCACACTGCGAGTGTCCACAGGACAAGGAGCGCGGCGGGATACACGGCCAGCTCCACATCCCTCGCCGCCAGCAGGGCCGTTACGGCGACGGGAACCACCACTGCGCGCAGAAACATCGGGGCGGTGCGCCGGCTGATCTTCACGCGCATCAGCCATCTGATTCCCATGAATGTCCCCAGCACGCCTGCCACGATACCGAGCACCACGAAAGCAGGGAAGCGGGCCGCCCACGGGTACCGGTACCCTTCGACGATGCCGACGAGGCTGGGGGACATCCAGATGAACACGCTCACGAACAGTGTCACGCCAAGAAGCTTGAGCCCCGACAGGCGGATCTTCGGCAGCCTCTGATGCCGCTCGCCTCTGAACAGAACAAACAGAAGCCAGAGTGAACCGGATATCGAGAGCACGGCAAAGGCCCTGATCGCCCAGTGCGGGATGTAGAGCGGAAGATTGCCTGCTTGCACAAGCCAGTACTGCTCCGTAGACCCGGCCGGCTGTCCCCTGTCGAACCGTTCGGCCAGCCTCAGCACGAGGTCTCCCGAGCGCTTCAACCCTGAAGGGGTGAAGTTGCCGAGGTTGTCGAGGGGCGAATGGATGGGATACGTGATGTCGGTGGTGAAATCGATTGCGGGAATCCCTCGCTGGATGAACGGGATATGGTCGGAACCGGAGGAGCCCGAGCCCGTGGAGTTCAGCGTGGCGAACTGCGTCGGGTAGCGAAGTCCGCTGTAGTGCAGGTCATTATAGAAGATATCAAACGAGGCCTCCACGAGCCACCGCGGAGCGCTTACCTGAAACGGACCGTCGGGATCAGCTTCTACGGGCCCTTCCCCGTCGGCCATATCGATCTGCAGCATAAGCTTCACGCTGTCGATCAGCGCGAAATTCCCGGCAAAATACTGAGAGCCACAAAGTCCCATTTCCTCCCCGCCCCAGAGGCAAAACAGGAACGTGGAGTGACGGGGTTTCTGGGCGAGAATCCGCGCCAGCTCCAGCACGCATGCCGCACCGGAACCGTTGTCATTTGCGCCCGGGACCTCAGGTCCTTCGGAATCAATGTGTCCTCCTATGACGATGATCCGGCCTGTCTCTCCCTTGAGCACGCCGACGGCAATCCCGCTCCGGGTGTTCACGCCGGCCGCAAAGGTGAACGGCATGATAAACGTATCCTGACAACCGAACGCCTTCAGGCGGCCGAGCGCGTACTCCATGGCCTTCCGCTCTGCGGGAGAGCCCATCGGCCGGGGACCGATGGTTCCGGCAAGCATGCGAAGGTGCTCCATCGCACGGTCCGTCGAGAACTCTGAGGTGGTATCGGGTCCGGCAAACATCGCCGCCGCGAGAAACAGCACGAGCACCGCAACGAGACGCGTCTTGGGAATCATGGAGTGCGGAGGATTGTGAGATAAAAGGGGAAGAGGCGAAGAGGTCCGGCAGGCGTCGGCTTCACTCGTATGCTCCACCTTCAGCAGATTTCCACTGGATTTCGGGCATATTTGCCCTTACATTTGCGTAGCGGGCGAGGACGAACAGCAGGTCGGAGAGCCGGTTGAGGAACACGATCGCCGCCTCGCCGATGTTCTCGTTCTTTGAGAGGCGGACGCACACACGTTCCGCGCGCCGGCAGACCGTGCGGGCAAAATGCAGCCTCGCGGCAACAGGCGAGCCGCCGGGAAGGATGAAATTCTTCAGGGGCTGAAGCCGTGCTTCAAGACGGTCGATGAGAGGTTCAAGTCCTGAAGCATCCGCCGGCTCGATCCGACGGATCTCTGGCCGGAGGGCGGACCGGGGTGTGGCGAGATCGGCTCCGAGATCGAATAGGACGCTCTGGATCGGTTTGAGAACCAATTCAATCTCGGGATCGTTACTATCAGCGAGTACGATCCCCAGAACGGAATTCAGCTCGTCAATAGTCCCATAGGCTTCGACGCGCAGAGCGTCTTTCGGTACACGCTGTCCGCCAAAAAGCGCGGTGTCTCCCCTGTCCCCTGTCCGGGTGTAGATCTTCATGAGGTGTCCGCTCGTGCCGTGAATGTAGATAATTCGACTCTGACAATCAATGAGCACATCCTGTCATTCCCGCCGCCGCTCCCTTCTATACCCAGGCTGCGCGTGCCGGCCGCTTCGGCCATGGGTCCTCTGCATCGTCCCTCTTCTCCTGTCCGGCTGCCTCACGGTGGAAAGCAAGGAGTACCACGTGACGTTGAAGGACGATGGTTCGGGTGAGGCCCGGATTGTCTTCCGCAATATCCAGTCGGAGAGTGACGATACGACAAATACCACCGACGAGGATTTCCAGCAGCTGGTCGACACTTATCTTCTCGGGAACCGATTCGAAAAAGACAACCCGGGATTCCACAACGTGCGTAAGCGCCTATTCGAGGAGAACGGCAAGCTCTGCGGCGAGGTCTCCATCTCGTTTGACAGCCTGGCGACCCTCCGGCTGTACAGGTACGAAACGGATGGACCCCTGATGTATTTTGTGGGGAGCCCCATCACGTCCGAAGTTCTCCAGGGGACCAACGGCGCCTACGGCCGCGACTGGATGCCGGTCGTCTTCTGGCCTCATGACACCCGCGAACTCTTCATCAAGACGAAGATCATTTCCCAGGCCTCATATCACCGGTCCCTTCTCCCGAACTTCAAGAAATGGGAGCAGGCCGGAAAGTCCCAGAAGTGAAGCACGGCTACACTGCCCCTCCCCGGTGCATCGTCAGGAGCGGGGGAAACCTGCGCACGAGTTGGAAGAAAAACTGCAAAACTGTATCTTTGGCGGGCATACAGTGCAGTTTTTGTTGCTCGAGTGTTGCCCATGGATCAGCGAATCAGGGGGAAAGGTCGGAACACAACTGGGAAAGGCGGGATTCTGTAAGTAATGGAAGCATGGCGCAGGAACCTGTATGTCCTCTGGGGTACCCAGTTCCTCGCCATGGTGGGAATGAACCTCGTCGTCCCATTCCTCCCCTTCTTCATCCGCCAGCTCGGCGTCACTGACCCCGACGACCTCTCCCGCTGGAGCGGCGTGGTCTTCGCGGGACCGTTTTTCCTCTCCGTGATCGCCACTCCTTACTGGGGCAGCCTGGGCGACCGCTACGGCCGGAAGATCATGGTTGTCAGGGCGCTCTACGGCCTCGCCCTCTCCCAGATCCTCATGGGATTCTCCCAGAATGTCTACCAGCTGCTCGCTTTTCGGATCGTGCAAGGGGTGATCAGCGGCTTCATCGCCTCTGCCCTTGCGCTGGTCTCCACGAACACGCCCAAGCAGCACATCGGCTACGCCCTCGGGTTCATTCAGTCTGCATCGGCCGGCGGGATGGTGCTCGGACCGTTTGTGGGAGGGGTGCTTGCCGACCTGATCGGATACCGCGAAATTTTCTTTCTCACGGCGGCGCTGTGCGCCATCGGTGGGGTCGTCGTCATTGTGTATGTCCGTGAGCAATTCACTCCCCCTCCCGGCGGGACGGCGTGGACCGTCCTGCAGAATTTCCGGCTCATGGCCTCCGACCGGAGGCTTCGGGTCGTCGCTCTGACGCTCATCGCATCCCAGATGTCGGTCCTGATGATCGAACCGATCTTCGCCCTGTATATAGAAAGCTTTAAGACCGACTCGCGCTACATGTCGACCGTGGCAGGGAGCATCTTCTCCATTCTCGGCTTCTTCATGGTGATCTCCGCCCCCTGGTGGGGGCGGCGGAACGACAAACACGGCTACTCCCGCAACCTCGCCATCGCATTGGTCGTTGTCGGCGTGGCCTATGCCGGTCATATCATCGTGCGCAGCCTGATCCAGCTTGCAGTCCTGCGGGCGTTCCTGGGATTCGCCCGGGGAGGAGTGCTTCCCAGCCTTTACGGATTGACGAACCTCTATGCCCCCCAGGACCGCCGGGGAGGGATGATGGCCGTCGCCTCCAGCATGACCATCCTCGGCAACATGGTGGGACCGGTCGCCGGCGGACTCATTGCGGGGCACTTCGGCATTATCGCCTCGTTCATCGCGACAAGCCTCCTCATGGTGGCAACGGGCCTGATGGTTTCGCGGAAACTTCGCGATGGCCCGCCCGGTGCCGGGGACGATCCGGGGCGTCTGCAAAGCGTGGAAGTTGCAGAGAGGAGTCCATAGCCATTTCCCGTGACCACACGAGGTGTCTCCATGGCCCAGCAGGAACGTCTCTATCTCCTCGACGGCATGGCGCTGGCATATCGCGCCTACTTCTCATTCATCGCTCGCCCGCTGATCAACAGCAAGGGAATCAACACCAGCGCGATCTACGGATTTACCATGGCCCTGATGAAGATCCTGGATGAGGAGCATCCGGACCACATCGCCGTCGTGTTCGACACCCCGCAACCTACGTTCCGCCACAAGCTGTACGCCCAGTACAAGGCAACACGGCAGAAGATGCCTGAAGATATGGCCTCCCAGCTCGGCAAGCTCAAGGATGTAGTGCGGGCCTTCAAGACTCCGGTCGTGGAACTCCCCGGCTACGAGGCCGACGACGTGATGGGAACACTCGCCCGCAGGGCCGAACGCGAGGGTGTGCTCACCTATCTGGTCACCGGCGACAAGGATTTCATGCAGCTGGTCTCCCCCCTCGTCAAGATCTACCGCCCCGGCAAAACCGGGTCCGATACCGAGATCGTCGACGAGAAGGGCGTGCACGAGAAGTTCGGCGTTACGCCGGACCGGGTCACGGACGTCCTCGGCCTCATCGGCGACAAGTCTGACAACGTTCCCGGAGTCCCCGGCGTTGGCGACAAGACTGCCATCCCCCTCATTCAGAAATTCGGGACGATGGAGGCGCTCTATGACCGCGTGGAAGAGGTCCCTCAGAAAGGGGTGCGGGAAAAGCTGAAGACCAACCGTGATCTGGCCTTCCTCTCGAAGAAACTCGTCACCATCGACACCGCCGCGCCTGTGGCCATCGACTTTCACGAACTGCGCGCCGCCCCGCGCGATGTCGCCCGGCTGAGGGAGCTGTTTACAGAACTGGAATTCAAGACCCTGCTCACACGCGTCTCGGCTCCTCAGCCGGCGGCCCCTTTGGAGGAGCACCCCGCAATCAGTCCAGTAGAGGCTTCCACCGCCGGAGGCGAAACACCCGCCGTCCTCGACATCACGACGGACCCCCACTCCTATCACCTCGTCACTTCCCTGGAGGAGCTCGGGGAACTCTGCGCGCGGCTGCAGTCGTGCGGCCGGTTCGTTGTCGATACCGAAACAACGTCGTCCGACGCAATGCGCGCACACCTCGTCGGGCTCTCCTTCTCCACCAGCGAGCGCGAAGCGTACTATGTTCCGGTCCGGACTCCCGCGCTGGCATCGCTGTCGGGTGCCCGGGGGCCGGACACTCCGCCGTCCGGAGACCCGGAAAGCAGGGTGCCCCTCGGCCATCTTTCGCGCGCCCTGGACTCGGGAGCCGCCCTGTCGCTCCTGAAACCGGTCCTCGAGAATCCGGCGATCAAGAAGATAGGCCAGAATATAAAGTACGACCACCTGGTCCTGATGCGCCACGGCATTACGATGGCAGGCATCGCCTTTGATACCATGGTGGGCAGCTACATCCTCCGGGCGGACGGGCTGCACAACCTGGATGCCCTCGCTCTGGGCGCCTTCAACTACCGGATGGTTTCCTTTGAAGACCTCGTCGGCAAAGGGAAGAGCGTGAAGGCCATTACGGAAATCTCCCTCGAGAGAGTCGGAGAGTATTCCGCCGAAGACGCCGACTTTACCATGCGCCTCTACCTCCACCAGCGCCCCGGCCTGGAACGGCTCGGCCTCCTGAAGCTGTGCGAGGAAATCGAGTTCCCGCTTATCCCCGTCCTCGCACGGATGGAAGCCCATGGGGTCTCCCTGGACACGGAGCACCTGGCGGGCATGTCCAAGGACCTTGAACGCCAGCTGCAAAACCTTGTAGCCGGCATCCACGAACAAGCGGGCTCTCCCTTCAATATCAACTCCACCCAGCAGCTCGGGGAGGTCCTCTTCAACCGCCTGGGGCTCCCCTCACAGAGAAAGACCAAGACCGGGGTGTCCACGGACGTGAGCGTCCTGGAGGCGCTTCGCGGCCAGCACCCGATCATCGACCTCCTGCTCGATTACCGCCAGTTGACCAAGCTGAAATCGACGTATATTGACACTCTTCCGCTGCTGATCAATCCCGCCACCGGTCGTGTCCATACGTCCTACAATCAGACCGTCGCGGCGACGGGGCGGCTTTCCTCGAGCGACCCGAACCTCCAAAACATCCCGATCCGCACCGAGATCGGCCGCTCCATCAGGCGGGCCTTCATCCCCGCAAAGGGGAGGGCGATCATGTCTGCCGATTACTCTCAGATCGAGCTCCGGATCATGGCACACATCTCGGGCGATGAGGGGCTGATGGAGGCATTCCTGAACAAGGAGGACATTCACGCGACGACGGCCGCCAAGGTCTTCGGAGTCCGGCAGAAAGAAGTGACGAGGGATATGAGGCGCAAGGCCAAGGAGGTGAACTTCGGCATCATGTACGGCATCGGGCCGTTCGGGTTGGCTTCCCGTCTGGGGATATCACAGGCGGAGGCGCGGGAGATTATCGACCGCTACTTTGAGCGCTTCCCGAAAGTCCGCGAGTATATCCAGGCGACCATCCGCGGGGCGCGCGCGGACGGGTACGTCAGCACCCTGTTCGGCCGCAGGAGGTACTTTGCAGACATTAACAGCCGGAATCATACGATACGGTCCAATGCCGAGCGGGCCGCCATCAACATGCCGATTCAGGGAACTGCCGCTGATATGATCAAGGCGGCAATGATCCGGATCGATGCAGAGATGGTTGCCAGCAAGCTCGCCAGCCGGATGATACTGCAGGTGCATGATGAGCTCGTCTTCGAGTACGAGCCTGCGGAAGAGGGACAGCTCAGGGGGCTGGTCAGCGATCGGATGCGCGACGCCCTCCGCCTCAAGGTTCCTGTTGAGGTGGAGGTGGGGACGGGGAAAAACTGGCTCGAGGCTCACTGACGGTCCGGGAACCCGGGGCGCCGGGCCCCCGGCGCAGTTCACGGCTTGAAATAGTCCTGTCCCCTGTTCAGCAGCAGCGCCACCCCGAACAGGATGAGAGCCGCGGGCCACCAGGTATGGACGGAGTCGATGACTTCCCAGCGGCTGAAATACCCCTCTTCCGCAAGAAGGAGAACCGACCCCAGGCCGATCAGGGTCACCGAGGGGATGATCAAGTGCCAGCGCCTGGGGACCGCGGCAAAGGTCAGGAGGAATCCGACTCCCGCGAGAATGATGAGCGAGGGGAACACCAGGTAGGACGGGATGTACACCAATTCGTAGTGCTTCAGTACCTCATAGGTCCCCACCGCAGCAACGCCGGTCCCGAAGAAGACCCCTCTCCCGTGATGCAGGAAACCGTCGACAATTTTGTATAGCCCGAGCAGGGCCACAACGGCCCAGAAGAGGATATGCCAGTTGAAATACAGCACGTGCACGCGGGCCAGGAGCATGAAGGCGCCGGCCACGATAAGGCCGACGCCGATCAGTGGCCGCTTCGAACCGTGATGGTCCATGGGAATGTTCCTCTCAGGCAGTCTGAGCCTCAGGTGCGCGGGCCGGCTCGTTCGGGACGATGATGGCCATCGCGATGTACAGAAGGATCATGAATCCGCAGGAGGCGAGAGCGCCGACCACGAAGAGTATCCTGATGATGGTCGGATCCACGTTGAGATAGGTGGCAATGCCCCCGCAGACCCCAAACAGCTTTCGTTCGCTTCGTGATTTGTAGAGCCGGGCGGGCGTCCACACGGAAGCCGCGGCCTGTCCCGGCTGTGCACCCGCATCCCCCGGCGAAGGTACCGGCCGGGAGGCCTCGGCTGACGATCCCGCGCCCGTCGCCGCCGGTTCGGGCTCCTTCAACATGCCTGAGCGGCCGCCGAAGAGAAACGCCACCCCTGCCATGATCAGGATCACCGGGAGCATATAGTCCCAGGAGAATCCCCACCAGTGGAGATAATACGGGATATCGAGGTTTCGCAGCAGCCAGAGAATCCCAATCACAACCAGCAGAATGCCCCAGAATTTCGCGTTTGCGCCGGTGGAGCGTGCCTGGGCAGCGGCATTCGCCGGAACAGGCTCGGGGTTCACCGGCATCACGAACATGGCAACGAGATAGAGCAGTATCCCGGACCCGCCGAGCAGTGTCAACAAGACCCATGCGATCCGGACAAGGGTGACGTCGAGCTTGAAGAACTCTGCCAGTCCTCCACAGACGCCGTCAATCATCCGCTCGGTTCTTGACTTGTACAGCCGGTTCGGTCTCATAGAAACCTCCTTGAGGGAAGGGGAGCTTCCACCCCCATCTGTTCATACGAGGCACATTCGGCTATGTTGCGGCCAAAGCGCGCATGGTGCCCATGGCTGGCAGACCCCGGGGCCCGGAGTCGTCGTCCTGGCGCCAAGCGAAGAGAGCGCCGGGAGAAAAACGAAAAGCCATCCCGTGGTGGGACGGCTTTCGATCCGGTGCATTCCGGCCCTCCTACACCTCCATGATCTCCTTCTCCTTCTGTGCGAGCAGGGCGTCGATGTCCTTGGTGCACCTGTCCGTCATTTTCTGGAGTTCCGATTCCCCACGCTTCCGTTCATCCTCCGGGAAGTGTTCGGCCTTTTCGGATTTTCGGAGGTGTTCGATGGTGTCACGGCGTATGTTCCTGACGGCGATCTTGCCGTCTTCGCCGAATTTCTTGGTCTGCTTCACGAGCTCTCTGCGCCGTTCCTCATTGAGGGTGGGTATCGGAACGCGCACGATCTGCCCGTCCTTGATGGGGTTCAACCCGAGGTTTGCCGTGAGGATGGCTTTCTGAATCGCGTCGAGCACCCCCTTGTCGTACGGCGTGACGGTCAGAGTATGCACGTCGGAGACCCCGACATTTCCCATCTGTTTGAGAGGAGTCGGCGTGCCGAAATAGTCAACCTTGATGCCGTCGAGCAGCGCCGTCGTCGCTTTGCCGGCACGGATGCCGGCGAGTTCCTGCCGGACCACTTCCTGAGCCTTTCGCATCCTCTCTTCGGCTTCCTTCAGGATATCCTTAACCATGCTGCCTCCGCTAGCTGTTCTGGATGAGGGGAGAAGCCACCTCCATCACCTTTGTTCCCACCTGCTCTCCAAGGACGATGCGTTGCAGGTTTCCCGGAGTGTTCATATTGAACACAAGAATCGGAAGCTTGTTCTCTTTGCAAAGAGTGATCGCAGTCATGTCCATCACCTTCAGGTCCTTTTCCAGGACTTCAAGATAGGTGAGTTGGTCGTACTTGAACGCCCGGGGATTGCGTTCGGGGTCGGAGTCGTACACCCCGTCGACCCGCGTTCCTTTCATGATCACGTCCGCCTCGATCTCCACTGCCCTGAGGACGGCGGCGGTGTCGGTGGTGAAATACGGATTCCCCGTGCCGGCGCCGAAGATCACGACGCGGTCCTTCTCCAGGTGCCTGATCGCGCGCCTCCGGATGAACGGTTCGGCGACCACGTCGACGCGGATTGCCGACATCAGGCGGGTCACCATGCCCTCATGCTCGAGCGCGCTCTGGAGTGCGAGCGCATTGATCAGGGTGGCGAGCATCCCCATCTGGTCGCCCGTCACCTTGTCGATCCCCGACGAGGAATTCTCCACACCGCGGAAGATGTTGCCGCCCCCGATGACGATACCGATCTGCACGCCCATGTCTTTCGCTGCCTTCACCTCGCCGGCGTACTTCTTCAGGACCTGGGGGTCGATGCCGAACTGCTTTTCGCCCATCAGGGCCTCGCCGCTCAACTTGAGGAGGATCCGGCTGAAGACAGGTTTCTTCATGGCTTACGCGTTTTCCTCACCGAGTTGATACCTGACGAACTGCTTCACGCCGGCCCCGGCCTCCTGGAGCACGTCCTTGATGGTCTTCGAAGAATCCTTGATGAAGAGCTGTTCCAGGAGCACGACTTCCTGATAAAATTTCTCCAGGCGCCCGGCGGCAATCTTGTCGAGGATCTTGTCGGCCTTCCCCTCGTTCTTGGCCTGGGTCCGGTAGATATCCAGCTCCCGTTCCACTGTGCTCTGGCCGATATCGTCCCGGCTGACCACCATCGGGTTCATGGCTGCAATCTGCATAGCCATGTCGCGGCCGAGACCCGAAACGGCCTGCGCCAGGGTCATCCCTTTCACCTCGACCAGGACCCCGATCTTGCTTCCCATGTGGGTATAGGAGCTCAGGAGGCTCTGGCTGGCCTCGATGAGGCGGAAGCGCCTCACCTCGATCTTCTCGCCGACCTTGGCAAGCAGGTCGTTCTGGAGGGACTTCAGGGCCTTGCCGCCGGGGGCGGTGAGGCCCATCAGGGCTTCCAGGCTGGCGGGTTTCTGGTCCTCAATGGTTGCCGCAACGGCCCGGGCAAAGCCGGTGAAGTCCTCGCTGAGACCAACGAAATCGGTCTCGCAGTTCACTTCAACGACAGCGCCGGTCGTGCCGTCGGGGCTGACGCGGGTAACGATCATCCCTTCCTTCGCTGTCCGGTCTGCCCGCTTGGCCGCTACTGCGGCCCCTTTCTTGCGGAGGTACTCCACGGCGGCTTCCATGTCTCCGCCGGATTCCGTCAGTGCCTTTTTGCAGTCCATCATGCCCGCTCCGGTGTTGTCCCGGAGCTTCTTGATCATGTCAGTGGTGATAGCCATATGGTCTACGCGATAGGGTTCTATGTGAGAGAGAGATCTTCGAATGACGGCCGGCGCCGGAAGCGTGGAGCGGACTCACCTCGCCTCGACCGATGTGTCCTTGCCTCTGTTCTCGGCCTCAGCGGCCATTTCGGCCTGACGGGCCGCCGCTCGCTCGCGCCCCTCAAGGACGGCGTCGGCGAACGCCTTGCTGATCACCTGCACCGACTTGATCGCGTCATCGTTAGCGGGGATAAGATAATTGATCGGCTCGGGGTCGCAGTTGGTGTCGACTATCGCGAACACCGGCACACCAAGCCGCTTCGCTTCCTTCACGGCGATCGCCTCTTTCTTCACATCGATGACGAACAGGGCCCCGGGAAGCCGGGTCATCTCTACCACTCCCGACAGGACGTTGTTGAGCTTGTCCTTTTCCCGCTGCAGGGTCAGGATTTCCTTCTTGGTGATCTTCTCGAACGTACCGTCGTTTTCCATCTTCTCGATGTTGGTCAGCCGTTTGACGCTCTTGCGGATGGTCGTGAAGTTGGTCAGACAGCCGCCGAGCCAGCGTTCGCTGACGTAAAACTGTCCGGCACGCACGGCTTCTTCGCGGATGATGTCCTTCGCCTGCTTCTTGGTGCCGACGAAGAGCACCCTCTTTCCCTCCGCGACGATGCCGGCGATGGCGTTGCACGCCTCGTCGAGCAGCATGGACGTCTTCATGAGATCGATGATGTGGATCCCGTTGCGCTCCATGAAAATGTAGGGGCGCATCTTGGGGTTCCAGCGGCGGGTGAGGTGGCCGAAATGACAACCGGCGGCGAGAAGTTCGGAGACTTCAACGCGGGGCATAGGTGATCCTTTCTATGAGTTTGACTTCTACTTCCTTCTTCTCACGACGCCATCCCGCGCGGGCGGAACACTCACGCCGTGATCCGGAAGTATGAGTGGTGGCGGTCACGCGCAAGGCAATGCCGGGGCCACCGGCCGCCGGCATCACGTTCCACGGACCTGTACAGAAACCTGTTACCGCTTGGAGAACTGGAATCTCTTGCGGGCCTTGCGCTGGCCGTATTTCTTGCGCTCGACCATGCGCGGATCGCGCGTCACGAGGCCCGCAGCCCGCAGCGGGGCACGGTGCTCCTCCGTGACCGCAATGAGCGCGCGGGCAATACTGAGGCTCGTCGCGCCGGCCTGTCCCGTAGGCCCGCCCCCTTCAACATTGACATGGACGTCGTACTTGCCCGTCGTCTGAGTCACCTCGAACGGCTTCAAAACGTCCTGCCGGAGGGTTGCAATCGGGAAGTACTGCTCAAGCGGACGCTTGTTGATGGTGACCGTGCCGTTTCCCGGAATCAGGATCACCCTGGCTACAGCCGTCTTTCTGCGCCCAACCGTAACGGTATTGTGTGCTGGCATGCCTCGCTCTTACTCCTGCTGCGATGTTGAGAGTAGCCTGTAGGGCTGAGGGACCTGGGCGGCATGCGGATGTTCCGCACCGCCGTACACCTTCAGCTTCTTGATGATCTGGCGGCCCAGCCGGTTGTGCGGGAGCATCCCCTTCACCGCATGTTCGATGATGCGCTGTGGCTGCTTCTTCACGATATCCTGGAATTTCTCGAACGTCGCGCCGCCCGGATATCCCGTATAGTGGAAATACTCCTTCAGCTCCGGACGCTTGCCTGTCATCTTGATCTTGGATGCGTTCACCACCACGACAAAATCGCCGAGGTCCGCATTGGGGGTGAACATGGGTTTGTGCTTCCCACGGAGCAGGTGTGCAACCTCGCTCGCGAGACGGCCAAGAGTCTGCCCTTCGGCATTCACCACATGCCACTTCCGCTCGGTGTCCTTCACTGTAAAAAAATGTGTTGCCTTGTCCACAGATTGCTCCCCTGTTAGGGTTGGTGCTCCAGGAATGAAAAGCCAATGAATTTAGCGAATTCCAGGGAAAGAGTCAATGGAAGCACGCCATCTCCTCCGGGAAATTCTCTTTTGAATGCCACTGCGGCCCCTGTCCGGGCCCCTGGGATGCAGCCGCGGAGTTTTCGACAGTCCCGGATGAGAAAGGAATTGACGTGCAGCAAGGGGAAAAGGGCCGGGGGACCGCTCCAAACTCCCGAGGGACCTGCCGCTGATTAACCGGGAATCTGCTCCCCTGCATGATAGGAGCTTCGCACGAGCGGACCCGACTGAACAATCCTGAAGCCCATGGCAAGCCCGCGCTCACGGTAATCCGCAAACTCGTCGGGATGGACATACCGGTCCACCGGCAGGTGGTCCCTCGTCGGCTGGAGATACTGTCCGAGCGTGAGGATATCGCATCCCGCTCCCCGCAGGTCGTTCATCACCTCCAGTACTTCTCCGGAATGCTCCCCCAGCCCGAGCATCAAGCCGCTCTTCGTCGCCATTTCCTTTCGCTTCGCGCGTGCGATGAGTTCCAGCGTCCGCGGATATCTTGCCTGCGGACGGACGGCAGGATACAGCCTCGGTACGGTCTCGGTATTGTGGTTCAGGATATCGGGCTTCGCCTCGACCACCACGTCCAGGGCCCACTCCACGCCGCGGAAATCGGGGATCAGCACCTCCACAGTCACCGACGGGTTCACGCGCCGGACCTGGCGGATGGTCTCTGCGAAGACTCCCGCTCCTCCGTCGGGGAGCTCATCCCGGTTGACGGACGTGATCACGGCATGCCGGATCCCCATGCTGCGCACGGCATCGGCAACGCGGAAAGGCTCCTCGAGGTCAAGACCTTCCGGGCGCCCGGTCTTTACGGCGCAGAAGCCGCACGATCGGGTGCAGATATCCCCCAGGATCATGAATGTGGCGGTCCCGGCGTTCCAGCACTCGCTCATGTTCGGACACCGCGCTTCTTCACAGACCGTATGAAGGTGCTTGTGTTCCATCAAACCCCGGAGCTTCGAGAAATTCTCCCCCAGCGGCACCTTCACCTTCAGCCACGCGGGGCGCGGTGCATGCGACTGCTCCTCCACGGGAGTCTCCTGAATCACGAATTCCATACGTCCTCACTCTGTTCGAAGCTTACAGGGCGCTCTCCGGGTCGAAGCTCTCCAGGATCTGGACGATCTCGGCGAGGAACTTCCCTCCCATGGCGCCGTCAATGATCCTGTGGTCGAACGACAGCGTGAAATACGCGAGCGACCTGATGGCAATGGCTTCGTCAATAACCGCAACACGGCGTGCGATGGCCCCTGTGCCCAGGATCGCCACCTGAGGCTGGTTGATGATGGGGGTCCCCATCATGGTGCCGAAGACGCCGTAGTTGGAGATCGTAAACGTCCCCCCCTGGATGTCGTCGGGTGTCAGCTTCTTGGCACGCGTCCGGACGGCAAGATCGTTGACGGCCCGGGCGTACCCCAGGAAGTTTTTTTCGTCCGCCCGCTTGATGACGGGCACAATCAGCCCGTTGTCGGCGGCAACGGCAATGCCCAGGTTGATGAAGCGCTTCCTGATGATACGGTCCCCCTCAACCGAACTGTTGAGCAGCGGGAATTTCTTGATGGCCCTGACCACGGCGTCGACGACGTACGGGGTGTAGGTGAGCCGAAACCCCTCCCGCTTCTCGAAGGCTTCCGCATGCCGCGACCTGTGCGTGACCACCGAGGTCATGTCCACCTCGTGGATTGCGGCCACGTGCGGCGAGGTCTGAACGCTCTGCACCATGTGCCGGGCCATGCGCTGGAGCACGTTGCTCATCTGGAGGACCTCGTGGCCGGGCGGCGGATATTTCGCGAGCAACGCCGCGTCATCCACAGGCCGGAGGCCCATGGGCACAGACGGCTCCGGGCCGGCAGGAGCGGTTCTCCCTTCCAGCCGAGGCAGTGCGCTGGACGCCCTCCGGGCGTCAACCCAGGCCGAGATGTCCTTCTTGGTTACCCTCCCCCCCTCGCCGCTGCCGTTGATCTGTTCGAGCTGCTCTATCGAAACTCCCTCGTTCCTCGCAATGCTCAGGACGAGCGGGGAATAAAACCGGTCGGGCTTGTGTTCCCTCTTTTCCGCTCCGGGAGCACCGGCAGCCGGCGCGGGGCCGGACCCGGCGGCGTGGGCCTGACCAGGCTGTCGTCCCGCTTTCGCGGGTTCTCCCTTCACATCCTCCACCTCCCTCGCCGGTCCAGCCGGTGCCCGTGCTCCTCCCGGGCTCTGCGCAGAATCCGGTGCATGCTCCTGCACCGCTCCACCCGAAGGCGCAGCGCCAGGTTCAGCAGCAACCGCCCGCTGCGGAACATCCTCAGCTACTCCGGCGGCATCGGTTTCCAGGTGAGCGATGACAGTCTGGACAGCCACGGTCTCGTTTTCCTGCACGGCAATGTCGGCAAGGATGCCCGAAGCAGGCGATGGAATCTCGGAGTCCACCTTGTCGGTGCTGATTTCAAGCAAGGTTTCGTCCTTCTGAACAACATCTCCGACTTTCTTGTGCCACTTGACCACTGTTCCCTCGGTGATGCTTTCGCCCATCTGAGGCATCACAACGTCAACTCTGGCCATAGAGGACCCTTCCTGTCAAAGTGAACTTCCTCATGCCCTGCTCAGCCCGCGGATGGCTTCGACCACCCTGGAAAGGTTGGGCAGAAATGCCTCTTCGAGCGTCGGAGCGAAGGGGACCGGCGTGTCAAGCGATCCTATCCTCCGGATTGGGGCATCAAGGTATTGAAAAGCATGCTCCGTAATCAGCGCCGCGATCTCACCCCCGATGCCGCCTGTGAGTGTTGCCTCGTGGAGGATCAGCACCTTCCCGGTTTCCCGAACGCTGGAGAGGATCAGCTGGGTATCCAGGGGCGCCAATGTCCTCAGATCCACCACCCGGACTTCTACCCCGTCTTCGCGGGAGAGGACCGCCGCCGCTTCGAGCGCCGTGTGAACGGTCGGGCCGTAGGTGAATACCACCAGATCGTCGCCGGTTCTTCTGACCTCCCCCTTCCCGAGCGGGACAACAAAGTCGGCGTCAGGCACCTCCTCTTTGATCCGGCGGTAGAGGTATTTGTATTCCAGGTAGAGCACGGGATTGTCATCGCGGATCGCTGACTTCATGAGGCCCTTGGCATCGTAGGGAGTAGCAGGGGCTACGATTTTCAAGCCCGGGACATTGAGGAACCACCCCTCAGGATTCGCCGAATGGTACGGCCCTCCGTGGATGTTGCCCCCGGCCGGAAGCCGTACAACCATCGGGACCGGTAGATGCCATCGGTAATGAATCTTGGCCGAGTTGGTGACAAGTTGGTTGAAGGCACAACTGACAAAGTCGGCGAATTGCATCTCCACCACGGGCCGCATCCCGACAATCGCGGCCCCCGTGGCTGCGCCCACGATGGCGGCTTCCGACAACGGAGTATCGATGACTCGCTCTTCTCCAAAATGCTGAAGGAAGCCCCGCGTCACCTTGAACGCGCCGCCATACTCGCCGATATCCTCCCCCAGAAGGAAGACGGCGGGATCGCGCTCCATCTCTTCCCACAACGCCCGGGAGATCGCCTCCAGATACGTCAGGACCGCCATGGCTTCCTTCTCATATTCTGCTATGCGGCAACAATCCGGAATCGCCGGAATCCGCCGCGCATTGCCATATCCATGCAGGTCGAATCCCTCCCCCGGCTGCTCCATCCGCCACCCCGTTGAAAACGCTGCCCGGTCCTTCATCTTCTGCGAGATCAGCCGCTTCGAGCCGCCCGTTCATGCGTAGACCCCCAGGCCGGCGTCGCCGGGAGGAGGATAGGGATTCGCTTCGGCTTCGCCGACGGCAAGACGTATCGCCGACGCGATTTCCGCCTCCATTCCCGCCTTGCGCTCCGCCGTCAGGACACACTCGGCAAGGAGCATCCGCTCCAGCCGGTCGATCGGATCCTTTTTCCTCCACTCCTCCAGCAGGGCAGGGGGCACGTAGGCTGCGTCATCGGAAGCCGAATGTCCCTGCATCCGCATGGTCACCGATTCGATGAGCGAAGGCCCTCCGCCTCTGCGCGCCGATTCAACAGCCAGCCGGCACGCGTCCGCGACCGCCAGCACGTCCGTCCCGTCGATGGTCACGCCCGGAATACCGTATCCGGCGGCCCGGTCGGACAATCGTTTTGCCGCAAATTGCCTGCTGGCGGGGGTGGAGTAGGCGTACTGGTTGTTCTCAATGATCAGGACGAAAGGGAGCTTCAAGACTGCCGCCATGTTGAGTCCCTCGTGGAAATCTCCCACGTTTGATCCGCCGTCGCCGATAAAGCTTATCGCCACGGCGTCCTCCCTCCTGATTTTCGCCGCCAGAGCTGCTCCCACGGCAACCGGAATCATTGCCGCAAGATGGCTGACGTTCCCGTAGATGCGCAGCGCGGGGTCCGCATAGTGCCCCGTTCCGTCGCGTCCCCCAGTGAGGCTGTCGCGCCTTCCCAGCTGCTGCAGGAAGATATTCCTCAGTGTCTGCCCCTTGACCAGATGAGCTCCCAGATCGCGGTGCAGGGGGAACAGATAATCGCGCGGCTCCAGGACGCTGGCGCTCCCGACAGCTGTCGCCTCGTTGCCGGTCCCGGTGTAGGCGCCGCCGAGGATCTTTCCCTGCCTGTACAGGCGAAGGATGGCAGTGTCACATTCCCGCGCCAGCTTCATGTAATAATACAGCTTCAGAGGTTCTGTTGTCATGACTCTCAGTAGCGTGCAAGCTTTTCGAGAGCTGCCACAAGGTCGGACTCCTGGGGCAGCATCGCATTTTCAAGAAGCGGGCCGTACGGGACCGGTGTGTCTTTCGCGGCCAGCCGCATGACCGGCGCATCAAGCCATTCGAAAGCCTCGGCGGCAACAATCGCCGCTATCTCGGCACCGAAGCCCCCCGTCAGTGTGTCCTCATGGGCGATCAGCACCTTGCCGGTCTTCCTGACCGAGGAAATCACGCTCTCCTTGTCGAGAGGGTTCAGCGTGCGAAGATCGATGACTTCGATCGACACGCCAGCCGCTTCCTCAACACGCCGGGCCGCGTCGAGCGCGCGCTGAACAAGCATCCCCCAGCAAATCACCGAAATATCCTCCCCTTTTTTCCTGATACCCGCCAGACCGAAGGGGAGCAAAAAGTCCGGGCCCGGCTCAGGCCTTGAAGCAAACCCCTGCCTGTAGAGGCCCTTGTGTTCGCAGAAGAGCACGGGATCGGACTCCCGGCACGCCGTTTTCAGGAGGCCCTTGGCGTCCGCGGCGTTCGAGGGAAACACCACACGCAGTCCGGGGATATGCGTGAAAAACCCGTCGATCGACTGGCTGTGATACAACCCTCCATGGATGTACCCGCCCACGGCAACACGGATGACCATCGGACAGGACCAATCCCCGGCGGAGCGAAAACGCAATGTCGCCACCTCGTCCCTGATCTGCATGAAGGCCGGCCAGATATAGTCGCCGAACTGGATTTCAACTACCGGCTTGCAGTCGCCGCGCACCGCAAGCCCGAACGCGGTGCCCACGATGCTCGCCTCTGCAAGAGGTGAATTGAACACCCTGGCCTCGCCGAACCGGGCAGTCAGTCCCTTCGTGGCCGTGAACACACCCCCTTTATTCCCCGCGACATCCTCGCCGTAGATCAGCATCTTCGGGTTGCGCTCCATCTCCTCCGCGAGCGCATGGTTGATGGCGTCCACCATCACGACCGGCGGGCCGGCCGCCGGAGGATCACGCAGCGAATCTGCGGGCACCGCCGGGGTGCGGGCATAGAGATGATCGAGCAGGACGGATGCGGGGGTCACCCGCTCCGCTTCCGCCGCGTTTGCCGCCCGTTCGATCTGTTCATGAATCTCCTTTCTGATCGCACCGATCTCGTCGCGGCTCAGACCCCCCTGGTCCAAGAGGAGATGTTCCATGCGGGGGACCGGGTCGCGCTTCAGGTCCTTCTCGAGATCCCCCGCATCCCGGTACTTCCGCTGGTCGTCGGAAGACGAATGCGCCAGGAGCCGCACCACATCTGCCTCGATCAGACTCGGACCTTCGCCGCGCCGGGCGAGGCCGACGGCTTCTGTTGCGGTGTCGAACATCGCCCCGAAATCGCAGCCGTCGACATGGAAGCGATGCAGTCCGGCGTATCCCTGGACCAGCCCATGGACGCTTTTCCCTGCAACCTGGTCTTCCACGGGGACGGAGATGGCGTACTTGTTGTTCTGGATCAGAAAAATTACGGGGAAGCGTTCCCTCGCCGCCCAGTTGATTGCTTCGTGGAACTCCCCTTCGCTCGTCGCTCCTTCGCCGGAGGAGACGTACACGACTTCATCCTTCCCTTCTTTCACTGCCCCCATGGCGGTCCCCACCGCCTGCAGGAACTGCGTCCCGGTGGGACTCGACTGGGCGATGATCCTCAACTTCTTGTGCCCGTAATGGAACGGCATGGAGAACCCGTTGCTGCTCGGCCCGCCCACACGATGCAGCGCTTCCAGCATGATCTCCTCCACCGTATAGCCGAACTGCAGCGAGAACGCGAGGTCACGGTAGTAGGGGTAGGCCCAGTCGGACCCCGGCTTCAAGGCGAGCGCAACGGCGGTCTGGGCTGCTTCGTGGCCGGAGACGCCGATATGGAAGAACACCTTGCCCTGCTTCAGAAGGGTGAGGATTTTGCCGTCGATGAACCGGGCTCTCACCATTGTCTTGTACGCGCAGAGGAGCTGCTCCTGCGTGATGGCCGCCTTCGGCGATGAGGCGCCGGTGGCCGATATCGATGGTTTGGCGGTCCTGGGTCTCACGGTAGTCGTCATGGGTTCCCGGTGCAGGTCAACGTATCACGTGGCTCGAAAAATGCGGCGGCGGCATCTCCCGCCCGGCCGGAAGTTGGGGCAAGCCCATGCAGGGATTCAAGGAATGCGCCGGCGCCGACCTCCTTGGCAGAGACCCTGAAAACCAGCGCAAACTCCTCAATGCAGGCTCCGGTCACTTCTTCCAGCGGCACGCGGCAGCCGAGGAGGTTTTCCATGGAGGTCACACTCTGTTCGAATATTCCGCAGGGGATGATGCGTCCGAAGGGCTGAAGGTCGGCGCAGACGTTCAGGGCGAATCCGTGCATGGTAATCCAACGGCTCGTGTGGATGCCGATTGCGCAGATCTTGTCGCCTCCCGCCCAGACCCCCGTATACGAAGGGTGCCGTTCGGCGCGGACGGAAAAGCGGCCGAGTACGCGGATGACGGTTTCTTCCAGATCCCGCAAATAGCGGTGAAGGTCGGGCTGAAAGCCGTGAAGGTCGAGGATGGGATACCCGACGAGCTGACCCGGACCGTGGTAGGTTACGTCGCCTCCCCGCTCGACGGAAACCAGGTCGATGCCCTGATCCAGCCTCTCAGCATCGCCGGCAAGGACATGATCAGGATTGCCGGAGCGGCCGATGGTGAACACCGGGTCATGTTCCGTGAGGAGCAAGACGTCGGGAATCGAGCCTGCGCTTCGCAGGGCGAATGCACGGCGCTGGACTTCCAGGCACCAGCGGTACTCAGTGCGTCCGAGGCGGACGGTGTGGAGTGTGCGATTTTCCTGTGAGCCCATGCTGTAGAAGAACGGTCCTTCCCTCCGATGCTTTCCTTAAACCTGATCCCCCTGCCGGGTGTCGCGGAGGCATGCCCTGCCTCCCTCCCCACAAACAATCGTGACGCGGCTCCTTCCGCAGCCCCCCACCCCCACTCCCCTCGCCGCCTCATTCCGTCCTGCTCCTGGCCGGTCAAGCGGCCCAGGCCTCACACCCCCCTGGCAGGCCGGTCTAGATATTGATCGCCTCTCCCTTTGAGGCCGCGGCTGCCTCCATGACAGCCTCGCTCATTGTAGGATGGGCATGCACCGAGCGGAGAATGCTTTCCGCCGTCGCCTCGTGGCGCTTGGCTATCAGGAGTTCCATGATCAGCTCGGTCGCCTCCGAACCCAGGATGTGCGCCCCAAGAAGCTCACCGTATTGTGCGTCAAAGATAAGTTTCACCATTCCCTCGGTCTCTCCGGAGGCAGCGGCCTTTCCGAGAACCCTGAACGGGAACCGCCCGATCCTGATCTCCCGGCCGAGCGCTTTTGCCTTCTCTTCCGTGATGCCGATACTCGCGACCTGAGGCTGGCAGTAGGTGCACACGGGGATGGAGGTGTAATCCAACGGCTCGGGATGCAGGCCGGCGAGCGCTTCCACACAATGGATTCCCTCCGCCGAGGCAACGTGGGCAAGCCAGGGAGGACCGATAACGTCGCCGATGGCATAGACACCCGGGATGTTTGTACGGAAGTCCGGGTCCACCTTGATCTGGCCCCCGTCCACTGTCACTCCGAGCTCTTCGAGTCCGATGTTCTCGACATTGCCCTGGACCCCGACCGCCATGAGTGCGACATCCGCCGTTACTTCTTTCGCGACCCCGTCCGCTCCAGTCAGTGACAGCGTAACTCCAGCAGGTCCCGGCTTGATTTTTTCCACCCGGGTCCCGGTGAGAATCTCGATCCCCTGCTTCCGCAGAGTCCGCTCCAGTTCCTTTGATATCTCGCGGTCCTCCACCGGGAGGATCCCCGGCATCATCTCCACGACGGTCACCTTCGTCCCGAGCGCGTTGTAGAAATAGGCGAACTCGATCCCAATTGCCCCCGCTCCGATGATAGCCATGGAGCCGGGTTGCTCGGAGAGCGACATCGCTTCCGAGCTGCTGATGATCTTTTTGCGGTCGATCGAGGTGCCTGGGAGGGTGCGGGGCCGGGCGCCGGTCGCCAGGATGATGTGTTTTGCCGAAATGGTCTGCTTCCCTTCCGAATTCACTTCAACACGTCCGTCACCCGCCAGCCGCGCGTACCCTGGAAACACGGCAATCTTGTTCTTCTTCATGAGGAATTCGACACCCTTCGAAACTCTCTCGGCCACCTTCCTGCTGCGCTGAATGATCTTGGGAAACTCAAAGCGCAGGTTGTCGAAGGAGATGCCCCATTCGCCGGCCCGGCGAATGGTCTGGAGGAGCTCGGCGTTTTTCAGAAGGGCCTTCGTGGGAATGCACCCCCAGTTCAGGCAGATGCCGCCGAGACGGTCGCGCTCAACGATGGCAGCCGAAAGCCCGAGTTGTGCAGCTCTGATTGCGGCGGTATACCCCCCCGGGCCGCTGCCGATGACCAGCACATCATATGCATTCATGGACAGCTCCTCGTGCAAAAAAAAGGGCGATGGTCAATCCCTTCGCCCGGCCGTCAGCTGATCGTCCCTCCACTGTAAAACACCGGCGTTGACCCGGCGGTTTCCTCACAATGAGAGTCCTGCGGGCACAATTCAGGGGGAACCTCCTGTGTCGGGTCGTGTCGAATATAGAAACGCGCCCCCAGAAAGTCAAAATCACCGTCATACACCGAGGCCCCCCATCCCGGGCTTCACTTCGCGGGAGTCCACAACCCGATGGCAGCATGGCCCAAGCGCAACACACTTCGCGGGAAAGACCACCGGAGGACCACACCCTGAGGATCATGCCCCTCGCGGACCCCTCCGGGCGGACCTCCGGAATTGACCATTCCTGAAAGGCCGCACCTGTGCCATGGCAGAGATTTCCCGTTTTCCTGGACTGCCCCGGGGCTCGAACCGCGAGGGTGCCAGCCTGATTCGAGGCGAGGCAGCTTCTCGCCCCTATGGTTCCCCGCGCGGTTTGGCTCCGGGGAGCTGCCACCTTTTTTCCTGGAGAGCCGCCACCTGCATTGATTTTCCCTGTGATTTTCGGTATACTAGTGCGAATTTTTTCCAGACGATGGCATCTTCGGAGGAGACGACCGGCAGGGTCATTGCGACCAATCGAAAAGCGCGGCATGAGTATTTCGTGCTCGATACGGTTGAAGCCGGCCTTGTGCTCACAGGGACCGAGATCAAATCGATCCGCCAGGGAAATGTCAACCTGACGGATGCGTATGCGGCCCTGAAAAACGGAGAAGCCTGGCTGCTGGGCATGCACGTGAGTCCGTACGAACATGGCAGCTATGCCAATGTCGATCCGCGCCGGGAACGGAAGCTCCTGCTGCACAAGCGGGAAATCAGAAAGCTGGCAAGCCGGCTCGGCGAGACCGGAGTCACGCTGATCCCCCTTCAAATCCATTTCAGCAAACGCGTCGCAAAGCTTCTCCTTGGCATATGCCGGGGAAAGCGGGCGTACGACAAGCGCGAGGATATCGCGAAGCGTGAGGCTGAACGCGACATCCGCCGCCATTACGCGAGGTGACCAGAACGTTGTTTCCACCCCTCAACGAGCAGCTCGATATCATCATGCGCGGCGTGGCGGAAGTCGTCCCGCAGGATGACCTTGCGCGCAAGATCGAGCGCTCCATCGCTGCAAAGACACCCCTCACCGTCAAGCTCGGCTGCGATCCCAGTCGTCCCGATCTTCACATCGGGCACTCGGTCGTCCTCAGGAAGCTCAGGCAATTCCAGGATCTCGGTCATCAGGCTGTTTTGATTGTCGGCGACTTCACGGGCATGATCGGCGACCCGTCCGGGAGGAGCAAAACACGTCCACCCCTCACACTTGAAGAGACCAGGCACAACGGTCAGACCTATTTCGAACAGGCCACCAGGATTCTCTCGACGAAGAAGATCCAGATGCTGTACAACTCCGAGTGGCTCGCCAAGATGAGTTTCGCCGACGTGATCCAGCTCGGGGCCAAGTACACGGTGGCACGCATGCTCGAGCGCGACGATTTTGAGCGGCGCTACAGAGCAGGGGAGCCCATCAGCATCCATGAACTCCTCTACCCGCTCGCCCAGGCCATGGACTCGGTGGCGGTCAGGGCCGATGTGGAGCTCGGCGGGACCGACCAGAAATTCAACCTCTTGGTGGGCCGCGATATTCAGCGCGAATACGGGGCAGACGCTCAGGTGGCTGTCACAATGCCGATACTTCCGGGGACCGATGGCGTCGAGAAGATGAGCAAATCCCTGGACAACTACATCGGCATCAGCGAGCCTCCACAGCAGATTTACGGGAAGACCCTTTCCATTCCGGACACGGTAATCTATCAGTACTTCCTGCTTGCGACTGACGCCTCTGCTGCCGAGCTGGAAGCGGTCAAACGCGACCTGGAGAACCCCGCACACAACCCCCGGGACTCGAAGCGCCGCCTTGCGCGCATGCTCGTCGCCATGTACCATGGGACCGATGCTGCCCAGGCAGCGGAGAAGGAATTCGACCGGATCTTCGTCAGGAAAGAGATGCCCGACGAGCTGCCGGAGTTTCAGCTGACGGCAGAAGGCCCGGTCGGCATTCTCCGCATCCTGACGGAGACAAAGCTGGCCTCAAGCAACAGCGAGGCAAGGCGTCTGATCGACCAGGGAGGAGTCATGGTGGACGGGAGCAGGGTGACCGAGCCGACAGCGGAGATCAAGCTCGGATCGGGGATTGTGGTTAAGGTGGGCAAACGGAAATTTGCGCGGGTAAGAAAAGCGTAGTCACATCATTCATCTTCTGGAGGTGAGACATTGTACGTTCCGGGAAAGATGTTCTTCACCAAGGGGGTCGGCCGCCACAAGGACTACCTCCAGTCGTTTGAGCTTGCACTTCGGGATGCGAAGATCGAGAAGTGCAACCTGGTGACGGTGTCGAGCATTTATCCGCCGGGGTGCAAGAGGATACAGACAGAGGAGGGTCTGAAGCTCTTGCAGCCTGGTCAGATTACGTTCGCGGTGATGGCCAGAAATGCAACCAACGAGCCGAACCGGCTTATCGCCTCCTCGATCGGTGTGGCAACACCAGCTGATGCCTCCAACTACGGATATCTTTCGGAGCATCATCCGTACGGCGAAACGGATGAAAAAGCGGGCGAGTATGCGGAAGACCTTGCAGCCACAATGCTCGCGACGACGCTGGGCGTCGAGTTTGATCCGAACACGGCCTGGGATGAACGCGAGAAGATCTACAAGATGAGCGGGAAGATCGTCCGGACCTACAATGTCACCCAGTCGGCCGAGGGGCACAAGGATGGTCTCTGGACAACTGTGGTAGCTTGCGCGATCCTTCTCCCGTAGATCACCGCACAGCGGCTGACGTTCATCCGGGAACGCAGGACACTGAACGACGAACGCCCGGCACGGCTTTTCTGGCCATGTCCGGGCGTTCCCGCAGATTCAACACTCGCCGTATCTCCAGCGGGCCCAGAGCGCTCCCGCCTTTAAAGGACCCGGCAGCAGAGCTCCGGCGTAACCCAGCCTGATCCCTGGCCATCTCCGGTCTCCCGCCTTGCACCGGCACTCCCCCATCCTTCCTCCGGACCTCGTCCGTTGCCCGAAGCCTGCGGTATTCTCGCCCTCAGTTCAGGCAGCGCAGATACGTTTCGTAGTGTGCTATCACCGAATCGACATAGGCGACAGTCTGCTTTGCCCCTCCGAAGTGGCCATTGTGCGGATGCTCGTCCGCCCAAACGTGCTGGTGCAGCGAGGCAAACCGCCTGGAAAGAAGTGGGAGGGATTCCCTCACGGCCTGCCAGCGGACCGGGTTGTCGCCGAGATAGGCGGCGATCTCCTGAGCGTCCAGGATGCGCCCGAGCCCGGCGTTGTACGAGGCGAGCGTCAGCTTGAGGCGGTCGGCCTCATTGGCGCCGCGGAACATCTCATGGAGCGTGCGCAGGTAGTAGACACCAATCCTGATATTGGACGCGGCATAATTCGAGCTTTCGATGTCGAGCCTGTCGGCAACCTCTTTCTGTGTCACAGGCATGACCTGCATGAGGCCCGATGCGCCCCTCTGACTCTCCGCGTCGGCCTCGAACCCGGATTCCTGTTTCATAATGGCAAGGATCAGCCGCCAGTCGAAGCCGTACTGGGATGCGTATTCCTTAATAGACTGGCCGTAGCGTGAGATGATGCGATGGGTGGAAGGATCAAGAGAGGCCCCATCCGCTTGTCCGGCGTGAATGGGGACATTCGGATGACCCCCTTCTTCGGCGGCGGAGTGTGTGCGGCGAACGATATTTTCGCTGGGCGGAGTACATCCCATGAGAAATGCCAGGGCAAGGAGAGCTGTCAGCTGGAATCTTCGAGTCACAACGCTCCTCTGTAGAGTCCGGTAACTATGTCCCGCCTCAGCGGGATGAAGCTCCTGCCCTGCAGATCAGTTCAAGGGAAAGAACAACTGCTGTATCTTAATGAATTCTAAGATACGCAGAAAAATACGCCAACTTTCATTAAAACGCAACTGTCGGCGAATCTTTTCTTTTGATTATCCGCCAGGTTGCTTAATGTGGCTGATACTGGGAACCATTGCCGGAAGCCTTTCGCTCAAGGCTCTCCCATCTCCACAACCTCGAGCCTGACCTCAGAAGTTCCGCGGGCTATCAAACCAATCTGCTTGGCCGCTGCCAGCGACAGATCGATGACCCTGTCGTCTTTGAAAGGACCCCGGTCATTCACCCGGACAATGGTCGAACGCCCGTTTCCCAGGTTCGTGACACGCAACTTCGTGTTGAATGGAAGCGTCCTGTGTGCGGCAGTCAGGGCATTCATGTCGTACGTCTCGCCGTTCGAGGTCCTGCGCCCGTTGAACTCATCCGCATAGTATGAGGCAATCCCGGCAAGCTGATGACTGGAGGGATCCCTCGATGCCCGCCCCTCCTTCGCCGTGAAGCGCGGATAACTCCCGGTGCAGCCGGAGGCAATGAACGCACACAGGAGGGTCAGCGCCGCCCATCGACGCGTGCCTCGCATGTCAGAGGAACTCGCTCATCTGCTTCCGCTTCAGGTAATCCGAGATCTCCTTCACCTCCTGCGATCGTCCCTTCCGGCAGATCAGGAGGGCATCGTCGGTGTTCACCACGATCAGGTCCTCGATCCCGATGGCCGCAACGACCTTGCCGGGAGAATAGACGAAGGAATTGCGCATGTCCTTTTGAATCACCGTCCCGGTGATCGTGTTGCCGCCGTCGTCCTTTCCCGAGACGCGTGCCACCTCATCCCACGAGCCCAGGTCGTTCCAGCCGAACGAACCCGGAATCACGTACACTTCGTCTGCCTTCTCCATGACCCCGTAATCGATCGAAATCCCCCGGATCATTCCGTACACAAGCTCCAGGGTCTGCTGGTATTGGGGAGTGTCGATGGCTCTCCCGATGTTGAACAGCTCTTCATGCAGATCAGGCAGACGCTTCTCGAGCTGTGAAAGAATCACGTCGACGCGCCAGACGAACATGCCGCTGTTCCAGAGAAAATCTCCACTGGCGAGAAAGCGCTCTGCGGTTTGGAGGTTCGGTTTTTCGGCGAAAGCCCGGACTTTGAGAACGCCCCGTGAGAAAAACGGGTTCTGCGGGCCTTCTTCATTGTTGATCTGGATATACCCGTAGCCGGTTTCCGGATGCGTGGGCTTGATGCCTATCGTCAACAGGCTGCCCGATTCGTCGGCGGTCTGGACGGCCAGCCGAAGCACGCGCCTGAATTCCTCCACGTCCCGGATAAGGTGATCGGCAGGCAGGACGATCATCACGGAGGCGGGATCGGCCCGCCGCACGTGGACTGCTGCCAGCCCGATACAGGGAGCGGTGTTCCTGCCTACCGGCTCGACGATGATATTCTCTTCGGGAACCTTCGGGAGCTGCTTGATAAGCTGTGCTTTCTGCAGGCGGTTGGTCACGACGAAGATGTCTTCATTCCTGACGATACCTTCCAACCGCTTGACCGTGTTCTGGAGCATGCTTCCCTTGCCGATGATCTCCAGAAGGTGCTTCGGGCATTTTTCACGGCTCCGCGGCCAGAAACGGGTTCCGGAGCCGCCGGCCATGATGACTGCACATACACGTGGCATGATAAGGGGGGTCCTTTGACTGGGGAGCCCTGCCACTGCTGGCAAGGCTCCGGGTAGGTTACTGTTTTGTGGCCACTTTCAATCGGTTGAGGGCGCGCGCCAGCGCCTCCCTGGTAAGCTCATCGTCCGGCAGGTGTTCCCGCAAGCGGTCCCCGGCCCCCCGGGCCGCCTTCTGCGCACGCTCTACATCGATCTCACCCGCCTTCTCGGCGCTGTCCGCCAGGACGGTCACCTGGTTGTCCCTCACTTCTGCGAACCCGCCCCCCACGGCGAACAGCGAGACGGCCCCTGCAGAGTCCATGACCTTCAGAGGACCGGGGGCCAGCTGGGCAAGAAGCGGAGCGTGATTGAACAGCACCTGAAATGCGCCGAGGACACCGGGCGCGGTGACGCTCGTCGCCTGACCTCGGTACACAAGCCGGTCAGGAGCAATGATATCAAGGTTGAATGGCTTCTCGTACATGATCCTCGTCCTTGTGGGCCCGGATCAGGCGGCCTGAAGCTGTTTCGCCTTCTCAATGGCCTCTTCGATGGTGCCCACCATGAAAAAGGCTGCCTCCGGCAGATGATCGTATTCACCTTCGATAATCGCCTTGAAGCTCCGCACCGTGTCCTCAAGCTTTACGTACTTGCCCTGATAGCCCGTGAACTGCTCCGCCACATGGAACGGCTGTGAAAGAAACCGTTGGATCTTGCGTGCGCGCTGCACCGTGAGTTTGTCCTCATCGGAAAGCTCATCCATCCCCAGAATACTGATGATATCCTGAAGATCCATCTGAGCCTGCAAGATCTCTTTCACCCGCTTGGCAACGGCATAGTGCTCCTCGCCCACAATGCTCGGCTCGAGAATCCTCGAAGTGGAATCGAGAGGATCCACGGCCGGATAGATCCCCAGCTCGGAGATCCGGCGGCTCAGGACGGTGGTCGCGTCCAGGTGGGAGAAGGTCGTTGCGGGTGCAGGATCGGTCAGGTCATCCGCCGGAACGTAGATAGCCTGCACGGAGGTGATGGACCCCTTCCGGGTGGAGGTGATACGCTCCTGAAGTTCGCCCATCTCGCTCCCCAGCGTCGGCTGGTATCCCACGGCGGAGGGCATCCGGCCGAGGAGTGCCGAGACTTCAGATCCAGCCTGGACGAACCGGAAGATGTTGTCGATGAAGAGGAGGACATCCTTCCCCTCCACGTCCCGGAAGTACTCGGCCATGGTCAGCGCGGTCAGCCCGACCCGCTGGCGTGCCCCGGGAGGCTCGTTCATCTGGCCGAAGACAAGCGCCGTCTTTCCCAGAACGCCCGAATCCCTCATCTCACGCCAGAGGTCGTTCCCTTCGCGCGTGCGTTCGCCGACACCGCCGAAGACCGAAAAACCGCCGTGTTCCTTGGCAATGTTGTGCATGAGCTCCAGAATGACGACAGTCTTCCCGACGCCTGCTCCTCCGAACAGCCCTGTCTTCCCCCCCTTGGAATACGGCTCGAGAAGGTCAATCACCTTAATGCCGGTCTCGAAGATCTCCCTTTTGGTGGAGAGTTGATCGAAGGCCGGGGCCGGACGGTGAATGGGGAAGTGTTTTTCTGCTACTATCGGAGGGAGACCATCGATCCCCTGGCCCAGCACGTTGATCAGACGGCCGAGAGTCGAGGGTCCGACGGGTACGGTAATGGGAGCCCCGGTGTCGATGCATGTCATCCCGCGTGACATCCCGTCCGTGGAATCCATTGCCACGGTCCGGACCCGGTTGTCGCCCAGATGCTGCTGGACTTCCACAATGAGGTCCTCATCCACACCCGCTGAATTCTTGCGGGGGATACGGACAGCGTTGAGGATCGAGGGGAGGACTCCGGCCGAGAAGTCGATATCAATCACCGGCCCGATAATCTGAACAATCTTGCCTTCGTTCATTCCAGCTCTTTTCGCGGAGATGGGAGGAGGTCCTGTTTCGAGGTTAGCGTAAAAGATACGCAACCCGGCTGGGAAAAGCAAGGAATGGGGCAACGACTACCATGTGGAGAAGTAACTTACGTGAGGCAACGAAGAGCTTTGGCGTAGAAGTTTACGTGCAGGCAACCTGGGAATGGAACAGCGGCAAGTCTTATGAGAGCCCTTCTCCGAGTCGTTGCTGTACCGCCGGGATGATCTGAAACGCATGCAGGCGGCCGTTTTCCACGAAGATCTTGTTGTTGTTCTTCCCCGCGACGACGGACCCGGCAACGAATAATCCCGGGATGTTCGTCTCCAGCGTCTCCTGGTTCGTGCAGGGGGCAAGCGTCTCCGGATCGAGCCGGATACCGAAGGATGTGAGAAGCTCGGTGTCGGGATTGAAACCAACCAGGATAAAGACGAAATCGGCCTTCACCTCCTTTGTTCCCTCCGGAGTCCGGAGCGCTACACAGCCTGGAGCGATGCGCTCGACCGTCACTCCGAACAGACCCCTGATCTGCTCCTGCTTGATTCTGTTCTCGATGTCGGGCAGGATCCAGTACTTTACGCCTTCGCTGAGCTTCACCCCGCGATGCACCAGAGTGACACGGGCCCCGTGACGGTACAGATCAAGAGCTGCCTCGACTGCGGAATTCCGTCCGCCGACTACGATGACGTCCGTTCCGTGATAGCGGAACGGCTCATCATAGTAATGAAAAACATGAGGCAGATCCTCTCCGGAAACCCCTATCCGGTTTGGATGATCGAAATACCCCGTCGCGAGGATCACTGTTCTTCCCTGAAAGCTCTCACCCGAATCAGTCTTCACTTCAAACCCGGAACCCATTCTCTGAGCGGCGGATACACGGCAAGAAGTCCTGATCTCAAGATGGAAGTGATGGACAACCCTCTGATAGTAGTTCATTGTGTCCATGCGTGTCGGGCGAGTCGTCGGAACGACGAACGGGACACCGCCTACTTCCAGCAGCTCCGCTGTTGAGAACCAGACAAGGTTCGTAGGAAACCTCCGGATCGCATCCGCAACCCCCCCCTGTTCCAGAATGATGCACGAAAGACCAGCCTTGCGTGCTTCGATGGCACAGGAGAGCCCGGCAGGACCCGATCCCACAATCATGACGTCAACCATATTCGACACCCCTATCGCGTTCATATATCCTGTAAAACAAAGAAGACCCGTTCAGAATTTCACCATTTCGTGCCCATGAACCTCCAGGCAAGTTAGAAGCTGCCTATGGCAGAACCCGAATTGATGACAATGGTTTCGCCGCCCTCTCTTCAGACATTTTTCCCCGTGAGACTCGCTTCGCACCTACTGAGTCGCCTAAGGACCCCCGTGCACTATTGTGCAGATGGCTAGGAAATCTCTACAAAATTCTCCCAGTTCGAATGGTGATTCCAGTTTTCGGAGTCCTGGGGTGCCCTAAGGGGGCCCAAAATAATGCGAATGGTATCTCACAATTGGGCCAATTCCCGGCACGAGAATTGCACCCATCTCTCAACATCGGGGTTCACCCGGACTATTCCGGAAGAGTTACTCCCCCCCGATTGACCAGTGACCCACGGAAAGCGATGGCGTAACAATGGAATACGGCGCCGGAAAGAGTGGAGGGCGAGTCGTGGCCGGCTGTCCCGCCACCAGGACATTCCTGGCTCCCTTCTCTGCAATCTCCCGCATCCCGACCTGTCTGTCAATCGTAATCTCCCGAGGCCCTATCCCTCATCCGCGGCATCCCAGGAGCACCCCATGACGGGCCCTGTGCGTGTTCTCCATCTAGACGACAATTCCGATGATGCACAGCTCATCGCGCTTGCACTGGAATCCGAAGAGGAGAACTTCCCAAGCGTCCTGACCTATGTCCGGACCAGGGAGGAATATCTTTCTGCGCTGGACCGGAGGGATTTTGACATCATTCTGTCCGACTACCGTATGGCTGGCTTTGACGGCGACCAGGCTCTGGAGGCGGCCAGGGAAAAATGTCCGGATATCCCATTCATCATGGTCACCGGTGAGATGGGCGAGGAGCGGGCTGTGCAAACCCTGCAGCGCGGAGCGACCGACTACGTTCTGAAGAGCCGTATCTTCCGGCTCGTTCCCGCCGTCCGGCGGGCGCTTCACGAAGCCGGGGAACACCGGGTGATCCAGGAGGCAGCACGGGCGCTCAACCAGAGCGAACAACGGCTTCGCGCAATCTTTGAAAGCGTCGGCGTGGGCATTCTTGAGATCGATGCATCCGAACGCATCCTCGCCGCCAATGACCGCATCTGTCAGACCCTCGGGTACACGCGGGAGGAGCTGCTGGGCATGTCGCTGCGAGAGCTGACTGCACCTCAGGACCGCGAAGAGAGTGATAACGTCAATGCCGACGTCCGGGAAGGACGCTACGATACCCTCGCATACGAAAAACGATACCTGAAACGGGACAATCAATTGCTCTGGGCCCACGTGACGGTGTCGGCCATTCGCGACAGCCGGGGAGCCTATGTCCGCTCGGTCGGCACCATCGAGGACATCAGCGAGCGAAAGCTGCTTGAGCGGAAGATCGGGGACATCGCCCGCTTGCCTGATGAAAACCCGTCTCCCGTACTCCGTGTCAGTCCGGACGGCTGGATTCAGTATGCCAATCGGGCCTCGGATCCGCTCCTTGCTGCATGGCGGAGCCACGTCGGAGGGATGGTCCCGGGCGAGATTCGCGACGCGGTCAGGATTGCCCTCCGCAGCAATGTGCCCCAGGCGATCACCTACTCGCTGAGTGAATCCACATACTCCATAGATTTTGCCCCGGTCCTGACGAGAAACTACGTCAATCTGTACGCAAGAAACATTACGGAGCTGGAAAGGGCGGAGCAAGCCGCCCTCCTGGCACAGAAGCAACGGTCTGACATCCTCGAGAGCATTCAAGACCCGTTCTTTGCGCTGGACAGCTCATGGCACTTCACCTTCGTCAACGAGAAGGCCCAGCACCTGTGGTGGAAAAAACCGGTCGACATGGTCGGCCGGAGCATCTGGGAGATCTTTCCGGAACCCATCGGCGGCACGGCGTACGAGGACCTTCGGCGTTCGATGGTCGACCGCCAGGTGCGCCACATCGAGACTCTCTCTCAGAGCGCAGACACATGGTTTGAATTGCACGTGTATCCCACATCTGATGGCGGGCTCGCCGTCACCTATCGGGATATCGACGCGCGGAGGAAACTGGAAGAAGCTCTCAGCATCGAGCGGGCAACGCTCCAGACCGCTTGTTCAAGAATGTCCTCCAGGTCGTCTCACGCATTCTGAACCTTCACATACAAGCACGCCTTCCCGGCCGGCCGAGTCGGGACCATTCGTGTTCAGCTGCATCGTCTGGAAAATGACAAGGTCGAGATCACCGTCTCTGATGACGGGATCGGGTTTTCCGGCCCGCTGGACCCCCACACCGACAGGGGTCTGGGAATGAGTCTTGTCCAGACTCTCACCGAGCAGATCCAGGGCGTTCTGGAGGTGAAGTCCAGAAACGGCTCCCGGTTCTCGCTGGTGTTCAAGAAGCGCTAGCAGTTCACCTCATCGTCGATACTCGTCACCGCCCTTTCAACATCGGACCCGGCTTCGGGCGCTTACAGCATCCCCCTTCGCCGGGCCGGCTGTACCATACCCCTCTTCTTCCCGGTGATTCACATCCCGCTGCCAAAATTCACCCATGCACGATCAACAAAGAACGAAAAGCTCCCTTCTACCCCGAGGTTTCTTGCATATTGAAGGCGCTTCTTCACGACCTTGAGATAGTCCGCGTGCGTCTTTGACTTCATGGCGAGTTTGTCAAGCTTAAGGATCTTCACATAGTCCGGTGTTGTCATCGCTTCATTCCTGATTGTTGACCCGCCCCTGCTGGTGTGTAGTCTATAGGAAGGTTGCAACATTGGTGCCAAACTGCAATCATATCGCCAACTATATAAGTGGCATATGGCAGGCTCATTGGGCTAATCTGCCACTCACGTGACCGAGGCTCAGCAAGGTAACAACCCTCTATTGGGGAATCTTCTTCTGGAAGAAGAGGTCTCTCGTTCAAGAGGAGCATCCGGCGCGTTTGATCCAGGCACCCTGCGGTGAGCCTTGCCGTCCTGCGCTATTCTGCGTGTTCTGTGAATGAGCCTCCCCCTTTTACCTGTCTCCTTAGCTCAAGGCCCTTCACGATGACGTATGCAATCAAGGCAAAGACGAAAAACAACAGCAGCATCCATGCAATGCCCTGCAGTGTCCCGATAACAGTCCGGTAAAGCTCAAGCACCCATCGATCCTGCGTTAGCAAAACGATGGCACTACCCTGCGTCGGTGGTGTGATATACTTCTCCAGATCCCACACTCTCACCCCTCCGGAGATGCCGACAACATAGATCGCGAAGACGATGTATTTTGCCCACGCAACAAAGAGATCCTCGGTAACCAGTCTTTCCAGGATTCTATTGATCGGCGCGCGAAAGAGCCACGCAACGATGAAGCTCACGGCGAAGGCGAGCAGGAAATTCACGACAAGAAGTGTCACAAACATAGGAGCCTCCTTGATTTAATGGAGCGGTTTCTCATGGCATGCAATGACGAAGCCGCGGCACACTCTGCGGGGCTGAGGTGCTCTGTGCGGCCGCCGGGGAACAACCCGTTAATGGTTCGATCTATCGGTCTCTATTGTTCTTCAATGCTCCTGGCTCCTGAACCTGTCCGCTCGGGCGGCCCGCCGCCCAAGGAGTCGATGATACAGCAATCTGGTTGTTGCAGCACTCCATCGAATGATGGCGTCAGGCTGATCCCCCGGAGGATGTCACTGCTTCGTTTCCGAAGCGAAAGGAAGCGGATCATACAGTCCACGGCATAGTCCCTCGGTGGTGTTGCCCTGGGAATCCAGAAAGGCGGAAACATTCGTTAGCACGACCAATCCGACGTGTTCGTTTCTCTCAAAGATAACTCCGGACGTATATCCGCCAGTCGCGCCAAATGCGCCCACATGATGCTTTCCACGATCGCTATACGTCGCCCATCCGAGTCCTCCCGTGAGATGCTGGTCAAATTGCTTCGTCGTCTTCTGAGCCAGCCAGAAATACGTGGTATCGCTCATGTTGGCTTTGAGGTACTTCACAAGATCCCTGACTGAAGATTTTATCCCGCCCGCTCCCGTCAGCGCTCCGCAATCTCCGTCGCCGTGAGGAAGCAGTTGACCTATGGGATCTCTTCCGCGGACCATAGTTCGCATACGTTCATTGTTGAGTGTCACAAAAGTACTCCGCATGCCTAGAGGAACGCAAATGGTCTCAAAGAGAAGCTCTTCATACGACTTCGCCGAGATCAACGTCAGGATATGACCTAACAGCCCTCCGCCGAGGTTGGAATACGTTCTTTTCTCACCTGGCGTGGATTGCAGCGTCATATGACGGGACAGATACTCGTAGAGCCTTTTCACGCCATAGTATTGGTAGGGACAATAAGGGTCAAATGGGTGCTCCGTATTGCCTTTGACATTGTCCGGTTCGAAGGGGAGCCCGGAGGTGTGGTCAGCAAGATGAACGAGGGTGATCTCGTGCCCGTTACGAGAGCTTTGATTCAAGGGGAGAGGAAGGATATTCCTGATCGGCTCGTTGAGATCGACTCTCCCGTCGTAGACGAGCTTGGCAAGCATCGTGCCGGTAAAGGTTTTCGTGATGGAACCTATCTCAAAGACGCTGTCGCTGTTCTCGATATATACCAGAGAGTCATTGCGTCGTAGGATTCCGATATACTTCTCCGAATCGCCTTTGATGATACAAATGGACAGTTGCGTCTCATTCGGGAAATGCTTGGCATAGCTGAAAACTACCTGCGCCTGTGAAGAATCCAGCAGGTCCCGGTTCTCCGACGCCGGCAATGTCACCAGTGCTTTCGAACCATACTCTGAGCAAGATGCGGCACCGAGCAGCACCAGAAGACCACAACATACCGCTTCTCGTGAAATCATGGTTCACATCGTCCTTATGCCGCCAACGACGAAGCCCATCCCTCATGTTCAGGAGGATGGGCTTTAGCCCCAAGCCTTGCCTTCAACACAATCGCTGCAACAGGAAGGTACTCGCCATTGCAACAAATGTCAACCAGCCGAATGGGGACCGTGTTTCTGTATTTCAGTCGACAAACACCCAGACTTCTGAGTCCTCCCGTTCATTGTTGATGTACACAGCCCCGCCAGTTTTGCTGAGAAACGGGAGCAGTCGTTTCCAGTTGAAGGCAATGTCGTTGTCGCCTTTGTCGCCAGTTTCAATTTCGACATCCCCGAGCCTCAATCGGAAGGTCCTCTCCCCATTCTTGTAAGTCTCCATGACAATGCTCCCTTTGCCTCCGGCATGACGAGGGAGGTCCAGGTCTTTTAGATAGAGGGTTACCTCTGAACCGTTGTCAGGGTCTTCTGCACGGGCAATGTCTCTTGTCCCATCCAGGACATCTCTGATCATTTGCTTTGTGATCAGATCGCTGTGTCCGTGGTTGTGAAAATGCAGGGAGCCGTCTTTGTCTGCCTCGACCATGGCAACAGCGATTTCCCGGGTGACAGCGATTCGTGTCATTCCTTGATCATCGCTCTTGACCTCAATCCAGAGTGCAGACCTGGAGTTGCCCGCCGAGGAAGCAGCTGCACCGAGGAGTATGCTGGTTGCGATAATAAGAAACCGCTGCAAGTTGTTCATTGGGGACCCTCAGAGAATTGCAAGGAAATGACTCACTTCTCAAGTACGTGTCCTGCAGCTGGAAGTTGCTCTGCTTCAGTAATATGCAATGAATGGCACGTATTGTCTTACATGCTGCAAAGCGGACCGACAGGCCCGATTATCAGCTTTAACGCCTGTTCGGTGCAGACCCATGCAACCTTCCGGGAAAAATCCAAATACATCTCTGACCCCCGCATGCATCAGTGGCTGTTTACCTGGCAGTGCTTCAGAGTACGCAGGTATCAAGTGATCAACGTTGTCGATGATCTGGTTGATGACAGACTGCAAGGACCGGTCACGCATGCCGACTTCCTCCCGTGTTATGGCTTGCACCTTGCCAGTGGCCCCGAGTATGTGCCATCCATGTTCTGAACGACACGTGCTTCAGTAGCCTCTTGCCACCCCATCCGGGCTGCGAGGATCAGCAGCACCATCGAGGGTTTTGTTCTTAGCATCACATCGTATGCCCATGGCATCATTGTGAATCAAATCGTAGCCAGTGCGGGTTTTGTGGCCATAACGTTCATAGAGTGTTTGTTCGCCAGGAGAGAGAACCCCCTGTTCCAGGATTGTTGTATCGGGCATCCATTGATGATGAATTCGCTTATGTGCAATTGCTTCCGCGATATCCATGTCAAAATCAACAACGTTAAGGATTACCTGTAACACGGTATTTGGTATAGTCCGCCCGCCGGGAGCCCCGATGACAAGAAAAGGCCGTTTGTCTTTCAGGACAATGGTGGGACTCATGCTCGACAACATTCTCTTTTCAGGCGCTATGAGATTCGGCGCCGTTCCGATGGTCCCTTGGTCATCAGTCTTCTGTGGAATTGGGTTGAAATCCCCCATCTCATTGTTCAACAGGAATCCTGCTCCATCAACAACAATGGCAGAACCAAACCAGCCCTCAATGGTAAACGTCAGGGATACCGCATTGCCCTGGGCATCCATGACTGAAAGATGAGTCGTATGCGGACTCTCTATTCCAGGTTCACCATCTTCAATCTTGCTTTGCAGTGTCGTGTCCGATCGAATCATGCCTCGAAGCTTCAATGAGTATTCTTTGGATGCAAGCCTGTCCAAAGGGATTTGGGGATTCGAGTCGATATCACCTAGGTATCTTGCCCGATCCAGATATGCCAATCGCATACTCTCAGTGAGTACGTGCAAATACTGAACGGAATTATGACCCATTCTCCTCAGGTCATAACCTTCCAGCGTATTCAGCATTTCTGCAAGGACTACGCCCCCAGAACTGGGAAGCCCCATGGAATAAACGTCATATCCTCTGTATGTGCAGTGAATCGGTTCCCGTTCGACTGCAGTGTACTTCCTGAGATCGTCAGATGTGATTAAGCCTCCAGTCTTGCGCATGAACTCACATATCAATGCCGCGGTTCTCCCGTTATAGAAATCCTCCTTCCCATATACTGATATCCGTCGCAATGTCGCCGCAAGATCGGGTTGGCGCCAGATCTCCCCGGGAGTGTACACGGAGCCATCCGCCTTGAGAAATGCCTTCACGGACGAAGGATATCGTGAGACTTGGTCTTTGAACAACGCGAAATTGTCCGACAAGAAATGACTCACTGTGATTCCGTTCTCCGCCAGATCAATTGCAGGTTCGAGGAGTTGTTTCCATGGCAGTTTCCCGAATTTGTCGTGCGCCATCTCCAGGCCAGCAACGGTGCCCGGGACCCCTACGGAGCGTATTCCGTCGTGATTCGAATTATTCACAATGTCGCCCTGATCATCGAGGTACATTCTCTCATGCGAAGCGAGCGGGGCTTTTTCCCGAAAATCGATGCTGGTGATACTCCCATCGTTCTTGGAGAGCAGAAGAAATCCACCCCCTCCAATGTTTCCTGCTCCGGGGTACGTCACTGCCAAAGCGAACGCCATTGCGACTGCCGCATCAATCGCATTACCTCCTTCCTTCAAAGTTCGAACTCCAATTTCTGACGCATTTCGTTCCGAACATACAACCATCCCGTTTCTTGCGGTAACTGGCTTGGGGGCCTGGGCCTGGACATCAAGAGGAAGAATCGTCAAGCCGGCAAGTGCTAAGATGCCCAGAAGTGATGCGTGTTTGCTCATTTCCATTGACTTTTCTCTATTGGCAAGTCCAAGACACACGCATAGTGTCGATGTCATGGGTCATCTTCTGTTCTGGAACGCATCGATTTCAGGCCTGAACGGCGCGGATGGTTGCGCCCCCAACCGGGTCACTGAAATTGCCGCTGCAGCTGCAGCAAACCTTGCAGATTCGGCGAGTGTCCGGCCCTCGACCAGCGCAACCGCGAGACACCCGCAGTAGACGTCGCCCGCAGCCGTGGTATCCACCGCATCGACCTTGAACGCCCGGATCCATTCACACATTCCGGGAGACGCCACATATGCCCCCTTTGCGCCCAGCGTGATGATGACTGTTTCACATCCAGCCTTCAACAACTCTTGAGCAGCGATTTCTGCAGACTCTTCCGATGCTACTCTGATGCCGGACAACATCCCTGCCTCGGATTCATTCACCACGAGGATCGCTACTTTCCTGAGATACGATCTGTCAATGTCCCTTGCCGGTGCACAGTTCCACAGGACTCTTGCCTTATGCCTCTCACAAACGTCAAGAACATATTTCAAGGTCTCGGGCAGGATCTCATACTGGAGGACGACGATCGCGGCTTCTTTGATCAGCGTCTCCGCTCTGTCGATGTGGGCTGGGGTAAGCCTGTAATTCGCACCCGGAGCTACCGAGAGATAGTTGGCACCCTGCTCTCCAATCATTACGAGGGCTGCTCCGCTTGGAATCCCCATCTCCTGAAAGACGAAATCAGCGTGAATTCCCTCTCTGTTGAATTGCTCCAGGATCCTGGCCCCGGCATCATCGTCGCCAACACAATTGACAAAATATACGTTTCCGCCCGCCCGCGCAGCCCCGACGGCCTGGTTCGCTCCTTTGCCACCAAATGTCTGCATAAAGACGGCATCGGTGATTGTCTCGCCCACGCCAGGGAGTCTTGGCATCTTCATGATGAAGTCGATATTGGAGCTCCCGATGACGACGATGTTCTTGTTCATGATGCATTCTTCCCTTGCTAACGATCAGAGCTTCGCAGCCACGATGAGCCCCAGACCGATGATGAATGTGCCGAACATCACAGCCAGGTACCTTGTGATCGAGGGGGGAGCCCCGCTGAACTCTTTGTACACAAAGACTCCCCATGCGGCACCGATCATGGTGGCACCCTGACCCAGCCCATAGGAGATTGCGGGACCTGCTTTGTCGGAAGCTATCAGGTTGAACAGAAAGCCGGTGTTGAATATCAACCCACCCGCCAGACCTATCAGATGACGTTTCAGTGTTCCGCTCACGAAATACCCCGTGTACGTTGACCTGTTCCCATCAACGGGTTTGTACATGAAATACGTATTCCATACAAAATTGGATAGAAAAAGCCCGATGGAAAAAATGAGCACGGCTGAATAGGGCGTGAGTTTCCCGGACTCGGGTGTCATGAAATTCAGTGTCAGACTGTCGGCCACGAACCTGTAGAAGAATCCCATGATAATTCCGGCGAGGACCGACAGGACAATGCCTTTGGTTGGAGAGGTCCTCCTTGATCCCGATGTTTTCGCAGAAGCGACAGCATTCACCACCATCGCTACGACCACCAGGAGGACTCCCGAAAACAACAGGAGCGGGTCACCCTGGGGTTGTTTGAGATAGTTGACGATCACTCCAATCACCAGCGCCAGACCCACGCCGATGGGAAAAGCGACCGATAATCCGGCCACCGATATTGCAGCAACGATGAGGAGATTCGAGAGATTGAAGACAATCCCTCCGAGACCGGCCGAGAGGATTGAGGAAGGACTGGCCTGCATGAGGTCGTTCACGAAACCCCTGCCGCCGTTGCCGCTGCTTCCCATGGTCAGTCCGAAGAGAAGCGCCGCAACAATGAGCCCGAGCGAGTAATCCCAGTAAAACATCGGGAAGGGCCAGTTCTTGTTCGAGACCTTGGATGTGTTCGCCCACGAGCCCCAGCAGAGCATGGTCACGATGCAAAAGACGACGGCTACGGGATATTCATGGATGATATACATGGTCAGGTCCCTGTCAGTGATGACTCTGCAGTAAGGATAAGTATGTCACGGCACCGATGGCATGATAGAACGGGACTCCCCACACCTCCTGTGTATTCCATTCGATGGCGTTCGACGTCTCCATATACGGAGTATCGTCCAATCGACCGACAAAACCGTCCACGGTCGCGTCGGGAATCCGGTAATTCACGAACGATGCGATGACGGGATGCCTGAAACCCAGGCCGGTAAACAGACAGAGACCTGTGGTGTTATGGCCGGTCGCCCATTGGATCAATTTCTCGCTCTGGCCGCGGTAGAGATCATTCTTCCAGAGGAATGCGGCCCGCGCGAGGAGATACGCATGATGCATGAGTACGGCATCAGTCCCGTGGACCATTTCCTGCGCATTGAGCGGACTGATGAAGGTGCGCACGGAATTTCCTCCGCCGGCATCGCGAAAGGCCACTTCATCGGCATGGAGCGGCTTCACGAATACCCCATACGGTGTTACAGAGAAAGGGTTACTGGCTGCATCCCTCAACAGATAGGATTCGATATATCTTCTCACTGCCGCCGCCGATCGTTTCGTCAGGTCCGCCATCCCGGGAATGTTAAGTTCGCAGAGGCGAAGCAACGCCATCGCCGGTTCCGCATTCCACACAATACTGCGGTATCCGTCAGTCTTCCCTTTCTCGTAAAAGTATCCGCTCAAACGATATTCGCCGGTTTCCTGGCGACCCAGGAGCTCATTGGCCAGCCCTTCAATCACTGCTTCGTTCACTCCTGCCAGGCCCGAGGCGTGCAATTCGCAGGCGGCCAGCAACTCCTCGGCCACGAACAACGTTCTCCCGTCATGCTCCACTTTTCTGCTGTACTTCCATCCCAGTTCGGCGAGGTGCTGGCACTTCAGGGCCTCAGCGGCCCCTAGAACCCCCGATGCTAAGACCTGATTCCGGATGAAAAGGAACTGGCACACCGGATTATACGTCGTCCGGATTTTCCTCTCGTCCCCGTTTTCCTTGATATTATCGCTCTTCCCCTCCCCGGAGCCCAGACACCCGGCATGGTTCTCACACCACCAATCCTCCCTGTAGTTCTTGCCGCCGCGCAGTGCGCCACTGCCGATATCTTCATAGACTCTTCCCTCCGGAGTTATCATGGCATGGAAGAAGGTGTTTCCCCACCTGACCTCTTCCCTGGCTGCGTCTTGGTATGCATGATCGGCATGTTTCGCGATCAAGCAGAGAGCTTCGATGTGTGAACTCGTTTGAGAAATCCACTTGCGGAAATCGCCTGCATCATTCCAGCCGCCGGCGGCGGGAACATACGACCCATCCGTATCGAGAACTCCGTCGTCCGCATTCTCAAGCGGTCGTATTCCGGGGGTCTCTATCCCCGACCGCTGACAGTACAGGTAGTTGAGGTAGCTGCGGATGAACCGATCATACGGATTGCTTTCAATCACGAACGGAGTTGTGAAACCGAGCTCGGTTTCAATCTGATACAGTCCGGGCCGGGCAAACGCTGTAAAATCACCCTGCCAGAACGTCCCCCATCGCGAGTCTATTCTCTTCAATGTTCCTCTGTACGCAGGGGTATCGGCTCCGGACCGATCCAGCGCAGCGTATTTCCCCTTGTCAATATCGAAGGGCCAGTCAAAAAACTCACCCGTCCAGCTTTTCGGCAAATGTTGTTCCCGTCTCATACGCGCGCCGACGACGTGGACATAGAAGGGGATTACACCGGGAAGTGTCGAGTCCAGAAGTGACGGAAGGAGCGTGACCGTCTTCGGGCCCCTCTCCCGAAACCCCAGCTGGGACGTTACGACAGTCGGTCGATCAACGTACGTGTTGCCTGCCTGTTGCGATACAGCCTGTCCTGCTGACACCAGGACAATCCATGCGAGTGAAGCACATGTTCTCGTCATTGGCATACGATTGTGTGTCCCTATGAGGATCCTGCGATGAATACAAAAGGTGGGCACGAACAGCTATTCACACTTCATGCAAGTCCCGTTATCCTTGCGATGGGCGGCGTCCATACACGAAAGGCCCTCCGATTTCTCGAAGAGCCTATGCGGGTGAACGGTCCCCCCTGGGGGGGCAATATACCCACGGAGGGGGAACATAGCAACCGCAGAGGTGTGTGTTGTTGATAAGAGAAACGCCTGGAGAATCTCGGAAAAGATCGTCCCTGCGGTAGAGTGCACCAAGAAGAAACACCCGCCCAGGCGCCACCAGGCGCAATCGCGTGCAGTCGGATGCGGAAGAAGACAGACCCGGAATTCGATGCTGGCGCTCAAACAGGCGAGGCATGGGCACAGGCGAAACGAAGGTCTGATGCACAGCGGAGGATGGCGTGTGAATCAGACGCGAGCGGAACGCGTCTTGCATGAAAAAGGGGATCTCCTTCGTCTTCACAGAATCGTCGGCTTGAAGCTGACAGGAATTGACGCCATACACGAGTCCTGATCCGCCGAACCTCACTTGGTGATATCGCCTTCCTATTCTCACCGCCTCAGGATGCAAGACAAACAGCCCGAAGCAACATTGCGTTGCCCGGGCTGTTGACAATCGCTGGACGGCATGATTACTTTGCCAGTCCGATCTGCTTCATATAGGTCAAGTTGTCCCAGAACAGGTGCTCCTCGACCATCACTCCATTCTCCCAGAGGCCTATCGTGGCCATCGGCATTTTGAATGCTTTGCCCGTAGGTTGTATGAATTTGCCATTTCCGACAGGCATGGGCTTGGTGAATGTGCCTTCGAAGACTCCGGTGACGGCAGTATATTGTCCGGAACCAATCCGTATTGGATGTTCCTTGATTCTTGTGTCGGGCGCGTAGACAAACAGCGCTTTGAGGTCTGCGATGTGCACATCTATACCTTGAGTCATATGTCCATCGGGCCAGTAGACCTTGACGTCTTGCGAGTGGCTCTCATGCAACCTTGCCCACTCCTGGTTGGTGAATACTGTAAAGTCCAGTGTATCAAAAGTCACCAGATGTCCCGCAATCAGGGCCTTCTCTCCGACGACCTCTTTCAACTGCGCTTTCATCGCCTGCACCTCAGGAGAGTCACCGCCACCGCAACCTGCGAGCACAAGAAACAGGAGGCCAACCGGAAACGCGACAAGTGCGTGATGCAGATTGTTTTTCATGATGATCCTCTTCGATTAATGGTTCTTCCGACCTCAGGGGAGCTTTTCCCCGGCTACCGATCTCGCGTACCTATGCTGCTTTGGATGCGTAACAACTCAAACATCATCTGGGTGCATTCTCGGAGCCAACGGTGGCAATGCATTCAACAAGACATCATGTCAATCTATTCATATTTATACACTGTACACTTCTCAATGCCTAGCTTCCAGGACGCAAATCTCCAGGTACGTCCCTGGTCATTTTCATCGCCATTCAGCCGCCGTCCCGGAACCCAGGAGCCATCGCTGAAGACGCCTTCGTCGACATTTCCAATTCCGACAATCTCCGGGCCTTTTGTCCTGGAAAAGAATCGTACCCTGAACCCGGATCCGGCGCCGATGAACTTGTTTGGTCCGTCTGTCATGACGAGTCCATAGCCCACCTTGGCTTTGTTTCCGAATAATTCATCGAGCGACACTTCAACCGTATAGCCGCCCATCTCGCGTGTTACCACGGGACGTTTTTCATCAACGACAAACCCGACGATTTCGCCCTTTGCTTGTTTTTCAAGAACGATCGGGCTGATCTGCTTGAGTATTGCATAACTCTTGCTGAGTGGAGATTCACTGGGCATCCTGTCTATCCCGAACGGTGACACTCCTATGGCGTTGTAGGAACCGATCGCAATGAATACGTTTCGAGCGCCGTCCTCTCCGCTGTTCATCTCCGGTATAAACAGTGGGTTTCCGCGCTGTGTGAATTTCCTGCAACGTTCCTCGTACTCGGGCACATAGATATCCGGGGCCAGGAGATCAATGGCCGGAGCGCCTGCAAGCCATATATCCAGCACGTGCGCCAACGGGCCGCCACTTGGATAGGAGCCGGGTTTGGGGCAACATTCCTGGTCAAGCCAGGCATTGGCATACATGGGAATAGGGTATTCTTTCTTTCCGGCCGCGGCTACCGTATTGACATAGCGGGCATAATTCCAGGCCATGAATATTTCATCGCATTGTTCTCCCGCCCCAAACATCTCTTCCCAATTCCCGGAGGTCTTGAAGCCGCTCTTGCCCCATCGTTCCTTTAATTCTGGAACCAACTTCTCCTTGTTCGTAACCAGGTATTCCACCAGCTCTTTGGGCACCTGTGCACCGAATGCTGAATTGGCCATTTCCGAACGATCGCGGGAATCACCCAGTATGCCGACTTCATTTTCAATCTGCATCATCAGCACTGTATGATTGATACCATCTGCGTTCCGAATGTGCTTCATAAGTGCGGAAAAGGCTTTTGCGTCGGCTTCACGATTGGCGTCCGATAACGTCGACAGCACCTCCACTGTCGTCCCATCCTTCATTTTTGCACGGGGATATTTCCTGTATTGTTCTTTCACCCAGAGCGGCATATAGCTGGACATGCCGTTCTTCCAACTGGCTAACCACAAGAAGACGATGCGCATATTATGCTGTCTTGCTTCTTTTATCAAACCATCGACAAGGCCGAAATCGAATCGTCCTTCTGTGGGCTCGACGAGTTCCCATGACAGTGGAGTGATCACGGTGTTGAAATTCAGGTCTGTCACTAGTTGCCAGATCGGCTTCATGGACTCAAGATTCGACGAGGTGGAATTGTTCAATTCTCCCCCGATGACAAGGAATGGTTTTCCGTCAACATACAACTGAGTGACATTTCCATGTTTCACCAGGTGCGGAACACCTTCAGGGCTCTGTCCTTGTTGATTGTCGCGGCCGTATGCATAAGGGGCAAGCAGGATGCACGACAGTCCTGCCATCGCAACTGCAAAGCGCGTTCTTGATTTCATACGATTGATACCTTTCCCGGAGGATTACTTTTTCGGATTGATTTTCTCAATATTCCCGTTGGCATCGAAATTCAAACTATCAATGCATAGTTGACGCAGGACGAAGCTCTCTTTTTGCGGCAGTATTCTATGATACAGGATATAGTCCTGTCCGCTCTCAGAGAACACGGTATGATGCCCCGGTCCCACAACGGTGCTGTCGCTTGACGTTGAAAGGATTGGGCTCGTCGGTCCTTCCGTCCAGGGACCGAATGGACTCTTCCCCGTAGAATACCGGATCTTATAGGTGGGGTCGATGGCTTTACCTTCTGAATACATCAAATAGTAGATGCCTCTTCTCTTCAACATGAACGGGGCTTCAAAATAGTTCGGGGGAGTGACATCCTTCGGAGACCCGTTGAAGGTTATCATATCATCTCCCAATTTCACTGCAAAACAACGGCCGTTTATCCAATTCAACCCTGACCCCCAGTAGAGATACGCTTCTCCATCATCATCAAGAAAACACTCCGCATCAATCATATGATAACCGCGATAGTACTGACCATTGATCAGAGGTGAGTCATCCGCTTTTGCGTTCTTCCAGGGACCAAGCGGGTGTTCGCTTTCACCAACCCATATCTCGCTCCCCACGGAAACATACATATAGAATTGTCCGTTCTTGGCTTTCACCACAGAGGGAGCCCACACCATTGAACCCCCTGATGTCGGACTGGTACACGCCTTCTTTGTTGGCCAGTTAGTGTGCTTGCGATCGAAATGGACAAAATCTCTGGTCTCGAGAACAGCCAGTTCTTCTCCGCCCCAGGGATCGATGGTTGCATAGATATAGTTGACACCATGGTCTTTGATAATGGTCGGATCGGCAAAGTACCCATCGACGATAGGATTTTGGATAAAGCCGCGCTTCTCCTGACTATGCACGACAGAGGCAAGGAAAATGAACGACAAGATGAACATAGGAAGAAGAGGTGGAGCAATATCCTTTGCCGTCGCCGCATTTTCCTTTGCTGAGGTAAAGCACAATTCTTCTTCGTGTTGACGTACCATCACGTGTTTGCCTTCGCAAGAAATAGTCTGATCGGGTTTATGGGGTCTTTTGTTTTCATGTCATACCCCATTTCATGTGGTCCTGGGTGAAGACGATTGCATTCCGTCTGCATTCTATATCAGCAGTGAATAGTAAAACTGCATCGTTCATCGCCCCCGAGAATTGATGTCAGGGCGGATGCACCCCGTGAGACAGGTGGACACTGCGTAGGATCCCACCCGGAGGATCCGGTCGCCCCTGAGAGTTCCGCGGTGCTGCGCAGGGGGATTCCATTCTGGAAGGACATGCATTTCAATCAGTGGACCGGGAGCAACATGCGGGTCTGGGTGAGGTCACCAGCCCGCAATCGGTGGAAAAACACCCCCGACGCGAGCTCCGAGGAATCAAACCGCCCCGTAAGATACCAGATGTGCGGTGCGATCTCTTCTCATACCGCGCCTCATTCGATAGTGAGACTCTAGAAGGCATTGTTGACCACCGAGAACCACTCGCGGGCAACGAGCTCATGTCCCGCGGGCATTGGATGTATTCCATCCCAAATCCAATATTCGGCGGGGGCCTTCCGACATGCCTCGGTACTTGATCGCCGCAGGTTTACAAAAAGAGTACTGTATTGACCGGCAAGATCGCGAACGATGTGCTGACACTATTTCCCCTGAAACACAATGTAGGAATGGGGCTTGATAGTGACATCGAATGTCGTGGTCTCTTCTCTCTCCCTCCCCCATATTTGACTTGCTTGCGCACTTTTGCCCATTATGTTCTCACCGGTAAGCATATTGTTGAGTTTGAAAGTCTTTCGATCAGTGATGATTTTGACATTGACATTTTCCGGCAAGAACGACTCCACGATAAACGTTCCATTATCGTAGACAAAAAGGCTGACCTGTGCCGGACCTTCAATATGCACGTTGATGTCCTGGGACAATACGCTTCTGATCCTGTTCAGAACTTCGGCCGGCAGATTGTAGAGATCACCATAATTGTCGGGAATTGTAAGGACAAAAAGTGACCCGTTTGCATAGCGGGCCTGGTGCAGAATAGGCCAGCCGCTGCCCGAAGCAATGCACGATATATCCTCCCATGAATCGTTGGTAAGGTATTGTATTTGAGGAATCATCACCTCCTCTTTCGCCAGGACATCACTCTGCCAGCCAACGACAAATTCTCTCGTCAATACTTTTTTGTCGGTGTATTGGAGTTCCACAATACCTTCGATCCCTTTGCCCTGTAAAGCCCTGAGAAGTCCCGATGTCATCATGACGTTTTTGCCAGCCATCAACTGTGCTTTGATTCTTTCTACGATCAGGGGGTCGAACTTTGCCGATTCTGTGAGGAGGATCATTTGGGCTTCAGCAGGAAATACAGGCACTATGTCCATTGGCATTCCTGCCATCCCGAGAAAATTCTGAAGAAAATCCTCGCCCAATGAATTATAGGGCTTATAACTTTTGACGCCTCTCGGATTTCCCAATAGTCCGAGCACGGGGTCAACGTGTTCGAACGTATAGCCGGCAGCACGTGCAATTGTCGTGGGCGGCGCCGATGTTCCATTGTCGAGTGGGATGGGCTTGAGCATTTCGTCGAAGTCGAAGCTCGTGTGAGACCCCTGCCATGCAGCGCGATCGGTTGCATGGATAGGTCGCTGCAGCTGCCGAAAATCGAACAGTGTAATTTCATGAGCTTTGGCAAAGAGCGTCATCCACAGCTGTTCTGCATAACGGTCCATGTATGCCATACCACCGGGATCAACCCACCCCCCGCCGTTACCTCCAGGCTTTATGTTTTCGAAGTATCGAAAAATCAAATAGCTTTCATATTGCTGAAGATGCTGTCCACTGTGAACCGGGTCGCGTGTTTCTGTTCCGGTATAAATGCCGTCAAATAACTCAGGCTCTGCTTCCAAATCAAAACCGAGTCCCTGAAAGTGTTCGTACCAATTGGGGAATTTAATCACTATGGTGACTTTGGGATTTACGGCTTTGGCAGGGTCTATCACCAGGTCCTTCGCGGCTTCCTTCATGAGTTTCAGGCGGTATTGGGTCCAGGTCAGATTCCCTTTGGCCTTGATACATAATTCGCATTTGCAGTTGGTGAAGAAAAAATCATCAAGAATAATCTCGTCAAAGTGCTTTGCCGTAAATTCTGCGATCTCCTTTACCCGTTTCCGGTGTTCCGGGTTTGTGTAGCAGAATGTCTCATAACGGTTCCTTTCGTTCACCGTATAGGTGATGCCTCCCGCAACTTTTACACCCCTTGCTTTGAAAAACGCTTTCGCTGCTTCAATAGTTTTCTCATCGACTAATATCCGGTCGCGATGGGTTTCAAGATAGATTTTGTCGACCTTCACTTGTTGAGACATTTCGTTCCATAATGGTTCAAGCCATTGCAGGCTGTCCATCTTTTGTACTTCGTAAGCGCGGGCATAGACGGCAACGGTAAAGTTCTTGTAGCCGCTTCCCGAAAAGGCCGTTGCGGCAACAATCATGAGAAGTGCCATCGTGAATGCAAATGTCTTCATTGTCACCGAGTATTTGGTGCGAAGCAGCGACCCATCCCGCATGCGGGATGGTAAGGTGCACGGGGAAACCACTTCAGAGGCCGGACATGTCCGACAACGATATATTGAGACCACTCGCGGCCCGAGGCAGAAGCCTATCGCTCATCAGAAGAATGGGCCATGCCTGACCATCGCCCTCATCACAAGAGCTGAAGGCGTAAGATAATTCCCAGGTGAGCGAATGTCTATAGAAATGAATGTCAAGAGCAAAATAATTCCCTTCAACGACACAACAGGGGATTAATTCCAGAAGATTCGTTTCAGGCAGTTCTTTCTTCAGAAACTTCTGCACCTTTCGGGACAAGATCTACAAGAAGAAGCCCCACACGTTGTGAGCATGGGGCTTTGTCTAACTTGTGGCGGAATGGATGAGAATCAGTGACACCTGAAGCCCAGGATGAGAATTCTGGGCTTTTTCATCTCACGCCATTGCTCTGAGCACTTTCGTTGCAATGCAGTCCCGTAGCATAGGAAACAGGGAGAAAAACACAATATATCTGTCAATTGGTGAACTTTTCGGCAATATTCCCGGTTTCGCAGTGTAGAAGGTTTTGAGCAAAAGGGCGTTTTTCGGTTTCCGCCTGCTCCCTCTGGCGGCTCTCCAGTCCTGCTCAGGAGCTTCCCTTCCGACCATGGGAGCACAGTAATTCCTCGCTCCACTGTGCCAGCACTCATGGCCTGAGAACCGTAATGATCAACCAGGAGTTGGATGTATCTCCGGGTGGTCGTGACATGCCCCCCCCCAAAAAAAACGGTTCGAGTATTCCATCTCACCGAGCTGGAAACCAGGAAGAAATGGCAGCGTTATTATCGACCATCATCAGCGTCATCAACCCTACAACCATACACAGGAGGCAACATGTACGTTATCGTCCAACACGAGATTTCCAATCCCAAGACGTTCTGGGAAACAGCAAAAACCGCAACAGCCGCTCTGCCATCGGATCTGAAAGTGCACCAGACTCTTCCCAACGGGGAAGGGACAAAGGCTGTCTGTCTTTGGGAAGCCCCCGGAGTTGATGTGGTGAAGAAGCTTATAGAAGGAGCGGTAGGCAACGTCAGCAGAAACACGTACTTCGCTGTTGAGGCCGCAAACGCTATGGGGCTGCCCGCTTCCATCAAAGCAGGAGTGACAAGATAATCCGTACTACACGGGACGAAGGACCGGACGATCCCCACACGTTCGGCCCTTCGCCATCGGCTTGAACGCTCTCATGTTCAAGGCTGAATCCGTCGTGCGAGCGCACCCTGAATTCCGCTGACATTGCAGGAGCGGCTACTTTACCTTCTCGATCCTGGCGGCCCAGCCTCCACCGGGTGCCAAATGGATCTTCAACGTGTCGCCTGCTGCCGTCTTTATCACCTCTCGTT